>Ga0316204_10002499_pt1 | contig 41320 bp, 38 predicted proteins | sample 6monrhotite_MG_2_FD_205661 | JGI IMG/M metagenome (GOLD analysis project Ga0316204, IMG submission 205661) | Microbial mat bacterial communities from mineral coupon in-situ incubated in ocean water Damariscotta River, Maine, United States -... | ecosystem: Environmental > Aquatic > Marine >...
AAAAGCAGTTGATCCACGAAATATAACACAGGCTCTTGTTTCGCTTAGCTATATGAAAAAAGCTTGCTTCACCAACCAGGTGAAGACAACTTTTTTCATTACGCTATTCAAAACAATATCCTGCATTATAATTGCGCGTCCAACTGCTTTTTCTAGGTTGAATATCTGTTGTTTATTTAGCGCAATAAGCGCTATTTTATTGCTCAACAAATCAACAAAGAGAGATAGATATCAAAGGTTTACACAAATAAACTCAGGCATAATGATCAGGAATGTTTTACAATGAATTCAACTAGGATACTTTGTATCCCAGTCATTAAGGAAAAACCGACTGTAAGGGCAAAAATATGCGTATTTTAATTGTCGAAGATGACACCTTATTAGGTGATGGAATACGAGCAGGACTCTCTCAAAGTGGCTACGCCGCCGATTGGGTGGAAGATGGAGAAGCTGCGCAAACAGCCATGTTAACGAATGACTATGAAGCCATTATTCTCGACCTTGGGTTACCCAAAGTACCCGGACTAGAAGTGTTAAAAAAAATGCGCGCGCAGGGCAACGATACACCAGTCATTATTTTAACCGCAATGGATGGCGTAGAAGAACGCATAAAAGGACTGGATAGTGGCGCTGATGACTATCTCACCAAACCTTTCGATCTTGAAGAGTTACATGCACGACTTCGCGCACTCCTTCGTCGACGCGGAGGACGCTCCACACCCGTCATCACGCATGGCGATTTAGTAGTTGACCCCGCATCACACTCTGTCACACTCGCAGAGAACACTATTGATATTTCTCCGCGTGAATTTACTATTTTGCAGCTGCTGCTCGAAAACCACGGCAAGGTCATGTCACGCAGCCGATTGGAAGAGGGCTTATATGCCTGGAATGATGAAGTGGAAAGTAACACGGTGGAAGTACACATTCACCATCTACGTAAAAAACTCGGTGCAGATTTAATCAGAACCATTCGCGGTGTCGGTTATATCATCGATAAAAAATAGTTGTATCGCCCAGAGGGCATATTACACTCTGGGCTTTCTCAAAAATAATATGCAAGGATTGCAAACACCGCTTTCACAATGACTCCTTCTATTCGGCGACAACTTCTCTCAATTTTATTACCTGCAATCGTCCTGGTTTGGATTATTGCTGCAGTTATTAGCTATTTCGATACCAGCGAAGAGATCAAAACACTTCTCGACACTCAACTTGAACAGTCTGCAAAATTTTTGCTGGCAATTAGCACACATGAGTTACTGGAACAACGCCTACTCAGTGACGAGAACAAGCAGAATACTGACATCACCCAAGAACTACTTTGGCAAATAGACTCACCTTATCAGAGCAAGCTTGCCTTTCAAGTCTGGCTGCACCAAGACACCTTAACACTTCGCTCAGAAAACGCCCCCATCTACCAAATGAGCAGCGTTACTGAAGGTTTTGAGAATGTTGTTTTGAGTAATGATCGTTGGCGTGTTTACTCCGCATCGATGGAGAACGAGTTAATCACTGTTCAAGTCGCTATGCAGGAAAATATGCAACAAGCGCTGGGTAATTCGTTGGTGAAAAAGATCCTGCTGCCTATTGCTATCAGTTTGCCTTTTTTAGCGTTTTTCATCTGGGTTAGCATTAATAAAAGTATGTCCCCCTTTAAACGTATTGCCCACGAACTCAGTTTACGGAAAGTTAATGATCTATCACCTATCGATCAGACCAAAATTCCAGCGGAAGCAAGACCGGTAACAACCTCAATTAACAATCTCTTCCGACAAATGAAAACAGCATTTGATACGGAGAGAAGATTTACCTCTGATGCTGCACATGAACTGCGAACCCCACTAGCGGCACTAAAAACTCACGCAGAGATAGCGTTGCAAGCGAGTGAAAACCCGAAAGAACAACAAAAAGCACTACGCCAGGTTGTGCAAGGTGTTAACCGCGCAACTCGTCTTGTTGAACAACTTTTGACGCTCGCCCGACTTGATCCAGAAACAGGCATTACCAACATTCGACGTTTTGATCTTTTTATTGCCGCTGAAAATGTTTTGAGTAATGAAGCAATGATTGCGATTGATAAAAACATCGAAATCAGTTTGAGCGGCACACGCGGAAAATTTGTTTCGGGGAATAGCGATGCCATTGCAGTGTTAATGCGCAACTTAATCGACAATGCCATTCGATATACACCAACCGGTGGTGAAGTTCAGGTTATGATTGATCGCAAAGACGATACAATTATTTTAACCATTGCCGATAGTGGACCAGGAATTCCACCAGAAGAACGCAGCAAAGTATTCAACCGGTTTTACCGCAGTTTAGGCACTAAAGAATCGGGCAGCGGGCTTGGGCTTTCCATCGTTACTCGTATCGCAGATTTGCACCACCTAAAAATCAAACTTGAAACCTCGCAAATGGGCGGCTTGCAAATAGACGTTTATTTTGCCGCAAAGGATTTTGATACTGTAGGCACTGTGGTTTCTTAGGAATGAAATTAAAATAACATACATAGGTAGCGCTCTGATTTAGTTTCTCTCTGGACGCGCTGATTGAAGAAAAACGCAGCTCTAGCCGGGCTAAAGCGAGTATTTTCTGATTGAAGCGCGTTCAGAGAGGAGCTGAAGCAGAGATGCTAGTTTTGTATGTTATTTGAATTTCATTCCTTAACGCCGAACATTTAAAATCTTAGAGAGTTCAGCCATGCAGTTTTTATAATCCGATTCAGCGCATGAAATCGGCTCATAAAAATCCATTTCAACACGGCTGCGACCAAACAATGCAAAAAAAGTCGTACCACTAATTCCTACACCATGAATAAAAACAGGATACAAATCACAACGCTTTCTTTGCGCTAAACGAATCGCCCCGCCTTTTATGGTATTTTCTTCATGTGTTGGCCACTGTATTCCACCATGTGGAAACATTGCGACAACCTCGCCTTTTTCCAACACCGCTAAGGCTTCATGCATTGCATCGATAGGGTTCTTTTGTCGATCAACCGGAATACAACCCGCCGCTTTGAATAACCAAGTTAGTCCAAACCGCTCATACTCTTCTCTGGCAATCATAAAACGTAACGGACGCTTGCTCGCAGCAATTAACAAAAATGGATCAAGGCCTGAAATATGGTTGGCAACGACGACTGCTGAACCTGAATCAGGCAATGAAAGATAGGCTTTTGCCTGTCGATGATATCGGTTGCAGAGAATACGATTCAAACCATCAAAAATATTGAGCATTGGGTTGCCCCAATCAGCAATATTTTCTTTTTTACAGCCGTGAATAGCGACAATAGAAACGACGAGAAAAACAGCAAGAAAAAAATAGAAACTCATTAAACGCCCTAAGAGCTAACATTTGTGACGAGCGATACTATACAGGTTTATTAATTACTGCGCTGCAGCCTGCTCCCCACCTTCTGCAGCTTGCTCTTCGGCGGCTTTAGCTTCTGCCTCTTCGATGGCGTCTTCGAGAATGTCTATAATGTCATCGTTGTTGGCGGCAATAGCGTTTTTCAAAGCAGTAATACCGGTGGGTGACTCTGCCTGTAGATCCACACCTTTAGCTATGAGTAACTCTACAATATCTTCGTGGCCATAAAATGCCGCGCTCATTAACGGAGTTAAACCTGTCGCATCTGCAGCATTCACATCAGCGCCACGACCAATCAACATTAACGCTATACGGTGGTGCCCAAAATACGCGGCGTTATGCAGTGCGGTATTTTTGTCCAACGTGACTACATTTGGATCAGCGCCTCGCGCTAATAGCAAGCGTACAATTTCAGTTTGCCCGGAGAATGCAGCATTAATCAATGCTGTTGTGCCATCTTTTCCTTTGGCATTAATATCCGCCCCTTGGGTAAACAGCTCGCGAAAGATTGCCTCATGCCCAATCAATGCGGCATTCATCAATGCTGTATAGCCATTGGAATCCCTCGCGTTTACGTCAGCACCTTCTATTAATAGATATTTTACGATTTGGGTATTACCAAATGAAACCGCGCCCATTAAGGCTGTTTTGCCTTTTTTATTGGTTCCATCCACATCCGCCCCACCCATCAAAGTAGATTTAACGCGGTCGATTCGGCCTTCACGCGCAGCAAGAATCAACTCCAGATTCATATCTTGAGCAAAAGATAAGCAAGGAAACAACAAAACAAAAAGTAGAAATACGCGCATTTCAATCATTTATCGAAAGAGTTCTTTAGAAAATAACGGCAAACTCCCATTCCAACTTGATCTCCTCCCGCAATTTACTCAAAACACTCCCATTAAAAGCAATTTATTCGTAGAATACGCACCTTATTTCTCTGATTTAAAATGGGCGACACTTGAGCACTTTAGTTTACAAACACAAATTGCCGGAAAATATTTCCCAAACGGTTTCCCTTGTCTTAAAGGAGGACATTGGCAACGGGGATATAACTGCCAATCTAATCCCAGAAAATGAATCAGCCATCGCCACAGTTATTAGTCGAGAACAAGCGACGATTGCCGGATGCGCATGGTTCAACGAAGTGTTTTCTCAGTTAGATTCTGATATCTCCATTGAATGGAAAGTGCAAGACGGTGATTATGTTGAAGCGGAAACTCTACTCTGCTCACTAAAAGGCAATGCCAGAAAACTATTAACTGGGGAACGTAGTGCGTTAAATCTATTACAGACACTTTCTGCAACAGCGACCCTCACAAAAAGTTATGTGGATTTAGTTAGCCATACACACTGCAAAATTCTAGATACACGCAAAACAATTCCTGGGCTGCGTGATGCACAAAAATACGCAGTTTTATGCGGTGCTGGCACTAACCATCGTATAGGCCTGTATGATGGAATATTAATAAAAGAAAATCACATAATGGCTGCTGGTTCTATTCGCAATGCAATTGCTGAAGCAAAAAAGCTTACTGCGGATATTCCTATTGAGGTGGAAGTGGAAAACCTCAATGAATTGAAAGAAGCACTCAGCGGTGGAGCCGATATTGTTTTGTTGGACAATATGTCTACTAAAACATTGAAGCAAGCAGTTGCAATGAATAACGGCCAAGCAAAATTAGAAGCCTCGGGCAACGTAAACAAACAAACCGTAAAAGAAATAGCGGAGACCGGTGTAGACTATATATCTATCGGTGGACTCACAAAAAATATCAATGCGATTGATCTATCAATGCGCTTTTCAACCCAATAATTTATACAAAGGATTCCTATCCAAATGCGTACATCTCAACTATTAATTGCAACCGTTAAAGAGACACCAACGGACGCAGAAGTTATTAGCCACCAGTTAATGATTCGTGCAGGCATGATTCGAAAGCTAGCGTCGGGGTTATACACTTGGTTGCCCATGGGTTTACGCGTACTTCGAAAAGTAGAAAGCATTGTTCGTGAAGAGATGACAAACGCTGGCGCACAAGAGGTTTTGATGCCTTCGGTTCAACCCGCAGAACTGTGGGAAGAGTCTGGCCGCTGGGAACAGTATGGTCCTGAGTTGCTGCGATTTAAAGATCGCCATCAACGTGATTTCTGTTACGGACCTACACACGAAGAGATTATTACCGATCTGATTCGTCGTGAACTGAAAAGCTATAAACAACTGCCTACAAGTTTTTATCAAATTCAAACAAAATTTCGTGATGAGATTCGCCCACGTTTTGGTGTAATGCGTTCTCGTGAATTTATTATGAAAGATGCTTATTCATTTCATATCGATGCAGAGTCGCTGCAAGCCACTTACGATATTATGCACGCTGCATACTGCCGCATTTTCGACAGACTTGGTTTAAACTATCGCCCAGTAAATGCAGATACTGGCAGCATCGGTGGCGCAGTTTCTCACGAATTTCATGTGCTCGCAGATTCAGGAGAAGATGATATTGCCTTTTCCAATGAAAGCGACTACGCAGCGAATGTTGAACTTGCAGAGGCACTTGCGCCGGCTGCGGAAAGAGCTGCGGCGCAACAAGAAAAAACAACTGTCGATACACCAAACCAACATTCCATTGCAGAGGTCAGCCAATTTTTGAATGTTGCTCCGTCGCAAACAGTAAAAACACTTTTAGTTAAGGGTACAGAGTCTGCTGTTGTTGCTCTGATTCTGCGAGGTGATCATGAACTCAATGAAATCAAAGCTGAAAAACTTGAAGCGGTACATGCACCATTAACCTTTGCCACTGAGGAAGAAATCAAGACTGCAGCAGCGTGCAATGCTGGCTCTATCGGCCCGGTTGGTTTAGACATTCCTGTAATTGTTGATCGTAGTGCCGCGCAGCTATCGGATTTTGTTTGTGGTGCAAATATCGATGGTAAACATTTTACCGGAATAAATTGGGGAAGAGATTTGCCGGAACCAAGTGTTGCAGATATTCGCAATGTAATGGATGGTGACCCAAGCCCAGATGGTGCAGGTATGTTATCCATTAAACGCGGCATAGAAGTGGGACACATCTTTCAACTTGGCGACAAATACAGCAAAGCATTAAATGCCACAGTACTTAACGAGAACGGAAAATCCACAGTGATGACTATGGGCTGTTACGGTATTGGTGTTTCTCGGGTTGTCGCTGCTGCCATTGAACAAAATCATGATGATAAAGGCATCAGTTGGCCCACAGCACTCGCACCATTTTCGGTGGTTATTTGCCCAATGAATATGCATAAGTCACAACGCATTAGAGAAACCGCTGAAAATATTTATCAATGTTTAAGCAACGCTGGCATTGATGTTCTGCTTGATGATCGCAAAGAACGCGCAGGGGTTATGTTTGCAGATATGGAATTAATTGGTATTCCCCATCGTTTAACTATTGGTGAACGTGGCCTTGATAATGGCATCATTGAATACCAAAACCGTAAAACCAAAGAAAACAAAGAGTTGTCTGTTGACGACATAGTTACAGCGGTACAGGACATTGTTTAGACATACTCATTCACGACTCAACCAACTTCTGATTTAGCTTTTGGGTCATCGCTAAAGATGCTCAAAAGCGCAAAATCAAAAGTACTCTGAGCTAATGAGAGATTATTTTGTCGCTATCTTTGCAAAATATTGTTATATTTTTTTAAACTAAGTAAGTGACGCTTTCGCACGACGAGTTGTGTAAGAGCGTCGTATTAAAGCTACACCAATAACAATAGCTTTAGAAAAATAAAAACAATAATAATGATTAAAAAATATACTGCTCTAGTAGCATCAGTTGCTATCTTATTCCCTTTGCTTGATCAAGCAAATGCCGCACTATCTGAACCTGAACGCCACTTAATCAAAACATCACTCACTCAACCGAATCATTTTAATGATCGTTTTGAAGCTGAAGTCTGGTTAACGGATATGAGTCTTCGTTTAAAAAAACGTATTCGTAGTCATCATGACCGCATCAAACTACTGAACATTGTTCATACAGAAGCACATAAAGCCGATTTGGAACCAGAGCTTGTTCTTGCGGTAATTGATGTGGAAAGTAGCTTTAATCGCTGGGCAATTTCACCCGTAGGCGCACGAGGCTTAATGCAGATTATGCCATTTTGGCAGAAAGAGATTGGCAAACCAGATGACAACCTTTTCCATTTGCAAACCAATATTCGTATGGGTTGCAAAATTCTTCGTCATTATATCGACATTGAAAAAGGCAATATAGCTAAAGGCCTGGCAAGATATAACGGTAGCAGAAAAAGTAATCGTTATCCGTTGAAAGTGATGTCGGCCCTGAGAGATAACTGGTATCGCCCATAAGTTTGTAAATAGAGCGATTTGAGCTACTCGTTGTTCATAAACGATTCTAACTTCCAGCCTCTTTTGGTGGTAAACAGAAAACAGGCGGTGTAATCAGTCGGGCTACGAACATTCGCTTTATCCACATAACCTTCATTACCGCTAAGCAGAGAAGAAACCTTTATCCAGTTTCCAAAACGCTCCCCCATAGGGTCAGTTTTACTGCGCCAATCATGAACCTTTACAAGATCATAGGAAAGTGAAGTAATAGTTCGGGATGAGCTTGAAGCGTCAGATTTCATTACTGCACGTTCTTTGATGATTGCACCATGACCGAAAGGGTCTAGCGAATCAGGAAATGTTGTATAAACATATGGGGAGCAGAAGCGAACACCGCGCTCAGATCTCACGAATGAGCCACCCATTCGTAACACCGTACCAAGCTCGCTCCATAGCTCACTATCAATCGAATCCGGCTGCCACATCTCAATAAAGTTCTTCATGCCGCGTTTCTTGCGACTCGCCCATATTTTTTGATCAAGCATGGTGACAAATACTTCAGGTTCTTTTCGCTCAATAGCTTGAAGCATCTTTGTTCGAAATTCGAGAAGGGAAAGATCCCTTTCTGCCTCGTCAACAGGTAAGAGTTTTGCTAAATCTTCTGCCCACAAAATTGGAGAAAAGAGTATCAACAAAAAATATACAAGTTGTTTTTTTAGCTGTAGGTTAATCATATAACAACTGAAAAAGCTCTAATCCTTGAAAACTTAAATTGTCAGAAAGTGTAACTGCTCAGCGGGTTTAGATTCTACTTCAGAACTAGGAGGCTGTCCGAGAATATGAGTATTCAAGTACAAAAACAACACAGTTATGAAGCAAAAGATGAATTCACTAACTAGTTACCAGGGAGTTCTAATTCCATCTCAACTTTATAACGGAAACTTAGAAAAAAACCTGGAGCACTTTCCAAAAAAAATCAGCCGTCTGCTGTTATTTCCAGCGAACAACTGATTTTTAATCTACTCCTGTTCCGGTAACAAAGAATGTCGCCAGAACTGATCTTCTTTCTCGAACAAGCGCTGCGTCTCTTGAGGCCCCCACGTGCCAGCAGGGTAGGTATGGATAAAGTCACGTTCTTGTGCCCAGACTCTAAGCACAGGATCAACAACTCGCCAAGCCCACTCCACTTCGTCATAACGCAAGAACAATGTTCGATCACCCTCAATCACATCCAATAAGAGATCTTCGTACGCATCGTAGACATCTTCATGCTCTTCACGAAAACTGGCATCCAAACTGGTGGTGCGCGTTTTCATCTCCAAGCCAGGTTCTTTAACCTGCATTTCCATACGCACACATTCATAGGGCTGTATCCCCATCAACAACCAGTCAGGTTTTAATTTTTCAACCGGCGTATTCCTAAACAGGTGCTGAGGTGGTACTTTAAATCGAATGCTTACCGCAGATTTACTCTCTGCCATTCGCTTGCCAGTACGCACATAAAACGGCACACCTCTCCAACGCCAATTATCAATATAAAATTTTAGTGCGCCATAGGTTTCGGTTGTGCTGTCGCGAGGCACACCTTCCTCTTCCAGATAACCATCAACCTTATTACCATCGATAACTCCGCTGGAATATTGCGCACGGAAAGATTGCGCATGAACTGCACTTTGTGGGATTGGCCGAATCGATTTTAAGACTTTTACTTTTTCATCTCTTAACGATTCTGCATCCATCGATGCCGGTGGCTCCATAGCAACCAATGTCAAAAGCTGTAACAGGTGACTTTGAATCATGTCCCTAAGCGCACCCGCTCCATCGTAATAATCGGCTCTGCCTGCTATCCCCAATGTTTCAGAATGAGTGATCTGAACATGGTCAATATAATTACGATTCCACAACGGCTCCATCATGACGTTAGCAAAACGGAAGACTAAAATATTTTGTACTGTTCCCTTGCCAAGATAGTGGTCGATTCGGTAGATCTGATGTTCATCCAAGCAGCGATGCAATCTTTTTTGCAGAATTTGAGCGCTTTCCAAATCATAACCAAATGGCTTTTCGATAATAACTCGTCGCCAACCATGCTCTTCATTGGTCAACTTGTGATCAGCTAGATGATCAATCACCACGCCAAATTCGGCAGGACGCAACGCCATATAAAACGCGGCGTTGTCAGGAAATGTATCGTCATTGTCCAAACAAGCACGAATATTCTCGTAGGTTTGAGTCTTGTTGAGATCCCCTTGAAGATATTGCAGACGTTGCGCAAAACGAGTGAACATCTCTTCGTTAAGCCCACCTCGTGCTTGCCCTTCAATCATCCGACGCACTTCTTCGATCCAAGTTTCACGACTCATCTCTCGTCGAGAAAGGGATAAAATTACCGTACCTTCAGGTAGGCGTCCTTCTGCCTCTAAGTGATAGAGAGCAGGCATTAATTTACGACGCGATAAATTCCCAGTTGCACCAAATATGACATAGGTACAAGGTTCTACTGTTTTTGTTTCCATTGTTATTACTTTATTAATCCTTTCCAATCCGTATGGAAAAACTCACCACGCGGTTTATCTGTTCTTTCGTAAGTATGCGCACCAAAATAATCCCGCTGTGCTTGCAGCAAGTTAGCGGGCACTGTTTCAGAGCGAAATCCATCATAAAAAGCCAATGCTGATGACATTGCAGGAACGGGGATACCCGCTTGAATTGCGACAGCTAAGGTTTTTCGCCACCCTGACTCTGCATTTGCTATGGCATTATTAAAATAACTATCAAGCAACAAATTATCCAACCCTGGATTATTATCGTATGCTTCTTTGATATTGCCTAAAAATTGGCTACGAATAATACAACCACCACGCCACATTAATGCAATATCTCCATAAGCCAGGTTCCAGCCAAACTGTTTGGCCGCTTCTTTCATCAACATAAAGCCTTGCGCATAGGAGATAATTTTTGATGCATAAAGTGCATCGCGCACAGCATTGATAAAAGACGCTTTATCAACCTCTAATTCTGTTTTTGGTGCAGCAAATATTTTTGAAGCAGCTATGCGGGTCTCTTTCAAAGAAGAGAGATAGCGGGCAAAAACCGCTTCGCCGATTAGTGTTAACGGCACCCCCAACTCAAGGGCGTTCATCCCTGTCCATTTGCCAGTGCCTTTTTGACCGGCAGTATCTAATACTTTATCGCCAAGCCATTCACCATTTTCTTCAGCTTTTAGAATGTCTGCAGTGATTTCAATGAGGTAAGAATCGAGTATTCCTTTATTCCATTCATCAAAAACTGTCGCCAGCTCTTTAGGTGTCATACCCAATACTTCTCGCATAATATGGAACGCTTCACAGATCAACTGCATGTCGCCATATTCAATTCCGTTGTGCACCATTTTCACATAGTGGCCAGCACCACCTTCACCCACCCATTGGCAACATGCATCATCCCCCACTTTTGCCGCAATTGCTTGATAGATATCTTTCACTGAATTCCAGGCATTCTTGTTTCCACCGGGCATGACTGAAGGCCCAAATCGAGCACCTTCTTCACCACCAGAAACACCAACACCTAAATATAAAATACCTTTTGCATCACATTCTGAAGTTCGACGTTGCGTATCTGAATACAAAGAGTTTCCACCATCAATGATCACGTCTCCTTCATCTAGATGCGGCAATAACATTTCGATAAAGCGATCAACAACCTCACCCGCTTTAACCATTAGCATGACTTTTCGAGGAGATGTTAGCGCATTACAAAACTCTTCAATGCTTTTGCTCCCAATCACACTCTTGTTTTTCGCTTCACCATTGATGAATTCATCAACTTTTTCAACAGATCGATTAAAAACTGCCACTTTAAATCCATTATCGGCCATATTTAAAACGAGATTTTGACCCATAACAGCCAAGCCTATCAGGCCTATATCTGCTTTTTCCATTGAGTTTCCTTTGGCGCGAGTGTTGATTACTACGAGAATGAATCAGTATGTAGCGGCATAAAAAAGATGCAATTGAATAAACTACACTGGCTAAATCAACAATTAAAAGATTTCCTATTATAAAATATTATTCCGCTAGGTACTAACGCCTAATATCGCATAACAAACTCACTGTGTTAATTTTATGAAATTCCCGTTATCATTCATGCCCTGTTGAAGGCTGAAAGCCCAGTATAATAGCGAGAAAAAAGCAGTGAATCAGCGTCCATTAAAAATTCTTTTTGTTACAAGCGAAGTCTACCCACTGATTAAAACTGGCGGGTTAGCTGATGTTTCCTCTGGTTTACCACTAGCACTCAAAGCATTGGGACATGATGTTCGCATTATTATACCCGCTTATAAATCTGCGCTGGAAAATGCAGGTACCACCAAAGTACGCTTGAAAAATATTGCTAACAGCGGCTTTCGTTTGTTGGAAGGTGCTCTGCCAAACAGCAAAGTTCCCGTATGGTTTTTGGATGCACCAGAACTTTATTATCGAAACGGTGGCCCATATGGCGCACCAAATGGCACTGACTGGCCAGACAATGCTGAACGTTTTAACGAGTTTTGCAAAGTCGCATCGCAAATCGCGATGGATGACCTGAATTTGAATTGGCAGCCTGATGTGGTTCATTGTAACGACTGGCAATCTGGCCTTGTTCCTGTCTATTTGTCAGAAGAAAAAAAGCGTCCAGCAACCATTATTACCATCCATAACATCGCCTATGCTGGGTTCTTCTCCCAACAAACATTTGATCGATTATCGCTCAACCCAGAGTGGTGGAGTTATGACAAGCTTGAATTTCACGATCAATTTAGCTTCCTAAAAGGCGCTTTAGTCTACTCCGATTTTGTCAATACAGTCAGCCCCACGTATGCCAAGCAGATTTTAACACCGGAATATGGTTATGGTATGGAAGGCCTACTTGAGCATCGCAAAGATAAATTGATCGGCATACTCAATGGTATCGATGAACAACATTGGAACCCGGAAACCGATGAACTCATCGCGAAGAATTACAATTTTGAAACACTAAAAGATAAAGCAGAAAATAAACGCGCGGTTTTAGAACACTTTAAACTTCCACAAGATTTAGATAAACCACTCATTGGCGTCATCGGACGCATGGTCGAACAAAAAGGCTTCGATCTTATTCGAGAAATTCTGCCATCGCTCATGGAATCTAACACTCAAGTTGTAATGCTCGGTTCAGGTGATAAACAATTGGAAGCAAGTTTACTCCAGTGCATGGAGAGCTACCCTGATCGCATCGCAATTGACATTGGTTATAACGAAACACTCGCTCATTTAATTGAAGCTGGTTCAGATATTTTCCTTATGCCATCCCGTTTTGAACCTTGCGGTTTGAATCAATTCTATAGTTTAAAATATGGCACCGTCCCTGTTGTTAATAACACAGGGGGATTGGCAGATTCGGTTGTCGATACCTATGCCGAAACCCTAACAAACCAAACAGCAACAGGCTTTAAGCTTTACGAAGCCACATCAGAAGCGTTGCTGTCAGCAGTAAACCGAGCTTTATACAGCTACCACTCTCCATTGGAATGGAGCAATATTATTCGAAATGGAATGCGACAAGATTTCAGCTGGTTGAATTCCGCCCAACACTACCTTGCCCTATATCACGAAACCATAAAAAGTCAAGGGTCACAAGAGCGAGATAAGTCGGTATAATGTGCGCCCTTTGAATCCTGAAGAAGTTGGTCGAAGACTATTTTTTAAACAGATATAGTTCACAATACCCCTCTTCGGGCAGGAGGCTGTCCGAGAAACAGCCTCCTAGGTAAGTTCACCTTGCTATCAAACAAATGTCGGTATGCCATCTAACAACCGAGCGGCTCGGCAGATTAAGGTGTTTTATGTGGCGCGCAAAAAACATACGCCACTTTCTCATGTTTTCACAATAAACTAAAGAAGGCTACTATGAATGCATCCAGCGACAAGGCGCTAAGAGCTCGCGTCAAGTTACTGGGCACTTTGCTAGGCAATGTGCTTAATGAACAAGCGGGAAGTCATGTTTACACCGCAGTTGAATCTTTACGCAAAGGTTTTATCAATCTTCGTAAAAAAGAGAGTGCAGGTAAACGCAAGCAACTTTCTCAAACTATCGACAAACTGGACCCGGATACTTTGGCCAGCGTGGTTCGTGCATTTAGCATCTATTTCAGCCTCGTCAATATTGCTGAAGAATCCTATCAGCATCAGCAACGCCGCAAAACCATACGAATGAACTCCACATTCAAAGGCAGTTTTAACGACACGCTTAAACAATTGAAAAATGACAACATCACTCACGATGAGTTACAGGCGCTTTTTAACGAACTCGCTTACATCCCTGTAATCACTGCCCATCCTACAGAATCAAAACGTCGTAGCATTATGGAAAACCTGCGACAAATTTATCGCAGCTTAGAAGCACTGGATGATTCACGTTTAACAAAAATGGAACGTGACGGTATTACTAAAAGGCTAGAAAACCAGATTCAAGTGCTTTGGAAAACCGATGAAGTTCGCAGCCACAAACCAAGTGTTACTGATGAAATAAAACTGGGATTACAATACGCACAAGAGAGCCTATTTAAAGCGATACCTAAAGTGTATCGCAAACTGGAAAATGCGGTTGTTAACCAATACGGCGTTGATGAAAGTGGTGATCCGTCAGTCAAAGTGCCAAGCTACTTGCGCTTCGGTTCATGGATTGGCGGAGACCGAGATGGAAACCCATTTGTTACACCAGAAACCACACAAAACGCGCTACTCATGCAAGCCCAAGTTGCGCTAACAGAGTACATCGAACAAATAGGAAAACTAAGTAAAATCCTTACCCACTCCAGTAATTTTTGTGAATTAAATGCAGATGCACTTGCATTAATGGAGCGCGACCAAGCAATCGGAATAGCTGTTTTTACTGGTAAGCCGGAACAGTTTGAAACAGAACCCTATCGCAGAATTTTATATATTATTCGTTATCGTTTGGAATGCAATTTACAAAATGCTCAAAACGATTTAGCGAAAGAAAATCAAACTCCCTCTCCTCATGCTTATGCATCGGAATATGAGCTACTCAACGATTTAAACACTATTTCGCAATCGCTAATCAGCCACGGCGACAAAGCTAGTGCCGATGGAGAACTGAGAGATCTAATACGTTTAGTTGAATCGTTTGGATTTTATCTTTTCAAGCTCGATATTCGCCAAGAATCAACCAAACACTCTGAAACAGTTGCTGATGTATTAAAACAGCTAGACCCAACAACCGATTATCACAGCTTAGATGAAGAGAACCGCATTAAAAAGCTTGAAGTGCTTATTAATTCAACTCCGCAGAAAACTTTGGATGAATCAAAGTTAGAAGACTCATCTCGCGGAATTTTGAGTGTCTTCAAAGTTATGCACGACATGAGAAATACGCTCAGCGATAACTGCTTTGGCTGCTACGTAATTTCCATGACGCATGAAGCAAGCCATGTGATGGAAGTGATGTTTTTAGCAAAACTCAACGGCCTGCTCGGCAATAATGAAGATGGCGAATTTTGCAATATTAATATTTCCCCACTATTTGAAACCGTCGAAGACCTTGCGCATATCGAACCAGTTATGTCGCGCTTATTTGAGAACAAAACTTATCGCAAACTTCTCAGTCTTTCAGGCAATATTCAAGAGATCATGCTCGGCTATTCTGACTCTTGTAAAGACGGCGGCATACTCGCTTCAAACTGGAATCTTTACGGTGCTCAAAAACAAATTACCGCATTGGCAAATGAGCACGAAGTTGGCTTACGACTTTTCCACGGCCGTGGTGGAACTGTCGGTCGTGGTGGCGGCCCAACTCATGAGTCTATTATTTCTCAACCGGCTGGCACAGTTCACGGACAAATAAAATTCACCGAGCAAGGCGAAGTACTATCTTCAAAATATAGCAACACAGAAACCGCTATTTACGAACTCACTGAAGGAAGTACCGGGTTAATCAAAGCAAGTCGTTGCATTATTGATCCACCCACTGATGATAACCCAGAATATCTGGAGATCATGGCCAGCCTCGCGGCAACGGGAGAAAAGAGTTATCGTAATCTTACAGAGAACACGCCAGCGTTTCTCGATTACTTCTATGAAGCAACACCTGTTTCAGAAATTGGTATGCTGAATATTGGCTCTCGACCATCACACCGTAAAAAAGGCGACCGCTCAAAAGGTTCAGTACGTGCCATTGGTTGGGTATTTGGTTGGGCACAAGCAAGACATACGTTACCAGCTTGGTTTGGCATAGGCACAGCACTTGAAGACTGGAGAGAAAATGACGCGTCGCGCTTGGAAAAACTTCAGCAAATGTATCAGCAGTGGCCGGCATTTCGCGCATTAATTAGTAATACACAAATGGCGCTATTCAAAGCGGAAATGACAATTGCCAAAGAATACAGCTCTTTGTGCAATGACAAAGAAGCTGGGGAACAGATTTATGAAATCATAAAAGCTGAATACAATCGCACAGTTTCTCAAATATTGGAAATAGCACAGATTGGTGAACTGTTAGAAGAAAATTCTGACTTACTGCTTTCTCTCGCGAGACGTAATCCCTATTTAGATCCGTTGAGCCATATCCAGATTAAGACACTACGTCGTTATAGAAATTTGGAAGATGAGAGTGAAGAGAAAGACCAACTACTTGTACCGCTGCTAAGAAGTATTAATGCTATTGCAACAGGAATGAGAAATACTGGCTGATTGGGCTTACAGCTAAATTACACAAAAAAAGGGAGAGCATAGGCTCTCCCTTTTTTTGTGTAAAAACATCTATTCAGCAGCGGCATCCGCGAAACTATCTAGTGCTTTTTGCACAAGGTCTGTCTCGTTTCCACACTCAATTACACCAAACTTGTTCACCGTCACCTCAGGCTGGGAATATTCAATCCAAACCTTATTTCGATTGTCTTTCCAGATGCGCGTTTTAAAAGGTTCGTCCTTTCGCACTCCACGATGGCACTCCCCCAAATTCCAACCAAAATAGGGATTGGAAAACTCGATCTCTTTGATGTTCCGAGAAAACCCGCCAGGTAGCTTTTGAGTTATCTCTTTTTGCCCACGAACCGGAATCTCAGCACTACTCAACGCGCTAACATAGCGCTTGCTGGTTTCTTCTAGTGAATGCTTGCTCTCAATCTTAATTTTGCTGATTGGTGCTGCAAGTATAGATTGAGATAGAAAAACTACAGATACAAATAGTAAATATTTGGTCATAATCCCCTCCAAATTTACCAGCATCAAACCGAAAACGCTCCGCGTTCTATTTGTTCTTAGCGTTATATACTGGATTTTGAACCTTGACTAGGCAAGCGCCTCGCCCAATCATCGAAAAGCGACCCCATGCGCCCCTACGCAAAAAACTGCTGACTAATACTTTTTATAGTTTAGTCATTTTGTCAGGAAAGGCAACTAGGAGACTGTCCGAGAATAGGAGTTGTAGCGAGGAGAAGCCATTTTGAATCAAATATTTTGATCGTTTAAGGTTAATAGCCGTAGCTATTCGCCGAAAAGGATCGGAAAATTTGATCATAATGGATTTTCCGTAGTAGGCTTTCTATTCTCGGACAGCCTCCTAGTGTACTCTCATATTATCAATTAGGCGCGTTTCCCCCAGCCATGTCGCAATCAATAACACAGGATCAACAGTTGTAGTTATTGCTGGCAGTAACGTCACAGAATCACAAAAGCGAACATATTCAGGCTTATGACCTGTTTTTTCGAGATTTTCGGCACCATTTAGCTCTATTTCGCGATATTTCCGATTGCCCTTCGCCTCTTTAACCATCGTCATCATGGCTTCATAAAGCTTGCTCGCGATTTCTCTCTGATCTTGAGTTAGATATTGATTACGAGAACTCATTGCTAAACCATCGTTCTCACGCACAGTTGCTAACGTTTCGATTTTAATTGGCAAAAATAGATCTTTTACCATTTTCCGAATCACTGCCACCTGTTGAAAATCTTTCTCTCCAAAAACGGCAACGTCTGCTTGAATAATATTAAACAGTTTGCACACAATTGTTGCGACTCCGGTGAAGTGGCCTGGACGATATTCACCGCAGAGCATACCTGAAATGTTGGGCACATGAACCCGACTACTATTCTTAGCAGACTCGGGATACATCATCTTGTTATTAGGTAAAAATAACGCATCAGCGCCTGCATCAATTAATGCGCGTTTATCCGAATCCAAAGTGCGAGGATACGAATCAAAATCTTCATTTTCGCCAAATTGCAGAGGATTTACATAAATGCTAACCACCACTTTATCAGCGAGTTGTTTAGCACGCTCAACAAGTGCAAGGTGGCCCGCATGAAGATTACCCATGGTAGGAACAAAAGCAATACTTGCTTTCTGTAACTTCCAATACTGAACCTGAGATTGAATAGATTGAACAGTTTCTAAGCTAAGCACTAGAAGCTATGCTCTAGAGCTGGAAATTCTTTACTTTTGACAGCTTTAACATAGGCACTTATTGCATCACTAATGCTGCTTTTCCCTTCAAGAAAGTTTTTCGAAAACTTTGGTCGTTTGCCTTTGGATATGTTTAACATATCGTAGAGAACCAATACCTGTCCGTCACAATCGACACCAGCACCGATACCAATCACAGGCATCTCAACATTTTGACTAATGCGCTTTGCAAGCTCTGCAGGAACGCATTCTAGCACCAGCATATCGGCACCCGCCCCTTCCATCGCCACCGCATCTTCAAGCAATTTTAACCCCGACTCTTCTGTTTTGCCTTGTACTCGATATCCGCCCAGTTTATGAACAGATTGAGGTAACAAACCCAAGTGAGCGCAAACAGGTATTCCTCTTGAGCTTAGTAACTCGACAGCTTCCAGCATTTCACTGCCACCTTCGAGTTTAACCATATTTGCACCGCTTTTTTTCATGACTTCTCCGGCACTTTGCAATGCAAGCTCCGGAGTGGAATAACTCATAAATGGTAAATCAACAACAATAAAACTATTGGCTGCACCGCGTCTAACCGCAGCAGCATGATAGATCATCTCATCCAGCGCAACGGGGAGCGTGGTCTCTTGCCCTTGAACAACCATCCCCAGGGAATCACCAACCAAAAACAGATCAACACCTGCAGCTTCTAACACTTCGGCAAAACTTGCATCATATACTGTTAGGCAGCTAATTTTTTCACCAGCCTGCTTTTTGGCTTTTAAACTAATTGTTGTATTCATAGTGGCTGTCCTAAAATTGTCATTCCTCGGTTTTCACAAAGTTCTAGCGCTTTAGATATGGGGCCAAAACCGGGAATTTCCAAGTCTGGTGATATTTCAAACAAAGGATAGAGAACAAAATCGCGTTCCAACATTCCAGAATGGGGAATCGTTAATTCAGGCTCCTGAAGAATAAGATCGTTATACAACAAAATATCCAAGTCTAATGTTCGAGATGCCCAGTGCTCACCGCTACGAACACGGCCATAGTTGCTTTCCAATCGCTGAAGGTTTTTTAACAGTGCATAAGGCGAATATTTAGTTTGAAGCTCGACAACGGCATTCAGATAATCTGGTTGCTGTGCATTATCCAATGGTTTTGTGATGTAAGACGAAGACACTGCACAAACATGCGTATGCTCATCATTCTTGAGATCTTGCAAAACGCTGTCAAAAATTGATCGAGAGTTACCCAGGTTACTGCCTAAACCAATAAAAGCAATATTCATTAAGCACTTTTAGCTGGACGTCGACGCTTTGGTTTTCTACGGCCGGCACTGAGCTGATTAACAAGCTCTTCTTTTCCTGTATCGTCAGCTTCATAAAACCCAGTCCACCATTCCGCTAACTCTTCATCGACATCACCAACATCAGCGCGAAGCAATAGAAAATCATAACCGGCTCTAAAACGCGGATGTTTTAACAATCGATAAGAACGTTTCGGCGCTCGTTTAATAAAACGATCCTGTAATTGCCAGATATCTCTCATAGGTGTGTGAAAACGACGCGGTATAGAAACACGCCGGTTTTGCCCAGCCATAACCGCTTCGGCAGCAGCTGTTAATGTTTGACTATCGCTAATACCACGCTCTAAATATTTTGCTTTCAGTGCACGCACTGGCTCCCAAAGGAAAACAGAAAAAATAAATGCAGGTGTAACTGATTTGCCTTGCTGTACTCGCTCGTCGGTGTTATTAAGTGCGCGTTTGATAAATTCGAGATTTTTCCCGGTTTCATCATCCTTCAAGCTGACTTCTGTTTGGGGAAAAATATAGGGAAGAAGATGATAGTGTCGCAACAACTCTAACGTTCGAACACTATTTCCGGCTAAAAATAATTTCAAAACTTCTTCAAAAAGACGAGCCGGTGGAACCCCTTCTAACAGTGAACCTAACTCAAAAATCGGAGCTTCGGTAGTTTGTTCAATATCAAAACCAAGTTTTGCGGCAAACCTTACCGCTCGCAACATACGCACAGGGTCTTCGCGATAACGCTGCTCTGCATCACCTAAAATGCGTAGTTGTTGATTCTTTAAATCGTCCATCCCTCCCACATGATCTTCTACGGAGAAATCATTAATATTGTAATAGAGGGAGTTCACACTAAAATCACGACGCCAGGCATCTTCATCTAACGAGCCATATACATTGTCGCGAACAATCATGCCGTCGACTATTTGCCCATCATCACCCTGATCTCCAGAGTGTTGACCACGAAAAGTAGCAACTTCGATGATTTCTGCACCAAAATGAACATGCGCTAATCGAAATCGACGACCAATGAGGCGACAGTTTCGAAAAAGCTTTCTTACTTCATCGGGGGTTGCATTGGTGGTCACATCAAAATCTTTTGGTGAGTGGCCAAGGATAAGGTCGCGCACCCCTCCGCCTACCAGATATGCAGAAAAACCCGCATTTTTTAACCGGTATAAGACTTTGAGAGCGTTGGGACTAATATTGTCACGAGAAATGTTATGTTCTGATCTCTCGTATACGCGTTTTTCTTGTTCTAGTTCATGCATCAAAAAATCAGCATCTTATTATTTTTACAAGCGACATATGATAATTTCTTGAACAGCTGATTACAAATTGTTTAACAATTTTTACTGACTTAATCCTGTTTTTTCTCTGTAATTTCGTTAAAAACGACTCGACACCTATCACTCTATTACTAATTGCTCATGTAGCACTCACTCAGCGCTACATTTACTTTCGCAACACATTAAATTAGCGAAGTGAAAAACAAGAACATTCAGCCCAGCACAACAAGTATATTAAGCTTTGCTAATTAAGTTAAGCGTTTTCCCTGTGATTTTCTCTAACGGCAGAATCGTATCCGCAGCGCCAAGTTTTACCGCCTCTCCTGGCATCCCCCACACTACTGATGTGCTTTCATCCTGTGCGATGGTTTTTGCACCCGCGTCTTGCATTTCTTTTAAGCCAGCTGCACCATCATTTCCCATACCGGTTAAAATCATACCAACTGCATTTGCGCCTGCATTTTGTGCAACTGAACGAAAAAGTACATCCACTGATGGACGATGGCGATTAACCGGAGGCCCGTCATTTAAACGACATATATAACGCGCACCACTTCGCTCAACCAACAAGTGATGACTGCCTGGTGCAATATAGGCGCACCCAGGTAAAATCTGTTGTCCATCTTCCGCCTGAAAAACTTCCATTGCGCAGGTGCGATTCATTCTATCTGCAAATGGTTTACTGAATTGTTCGGGGATATGTTGAGTAATAACAATACCCGGTGCATCCGGTGGAAAACGCATCAACACCTCTTTTATTGCCTCAGTTCCCCCCGTTGACGCGCCAATAGCAATAATTTTTTCCGTCGAGCTAAAATGTTTACTCTTAGAACTCTTTTTAATCACAGCATCAGCCGTATGTCGCTCAGGAGCAACTGAAGATTCTTCGGAAATAATATTCTTTGCTCGAACTCTCGCCCCACTAGCTGTTTTTACTTTTTGAATAATAATGTCAGCATAGTCTTCCATACCTTGGGAGACATCGATTTTAGGTTTAGCGACGAAATCTACAGCGCCTAACTCAAGTGCTTCTAAAGTGATATCAGCACCAGCTTCGGTTAATGACGATATCATCACAACCGGCATTGGCCGCAAACGCATAATATTTGAGAGGAAAGTTATGCCATCCATCTTAGGCATTTCCACATCCAACGTAATAACATCTGGATTAAACTGCTTAATTTTTTCCCGTGCGATAAGAGGATCGCTCGCTGCTGCAACCACTTCTATATCGGGATCCGATGAAAGGATTTCAGTTAATATCTGTCGAATTAACGCAGAGTCATCAACAATTAGTGCTTTAATTTTTTTCATATTAAAATAGCTCGATATCGCTTTGAACTGGAGTTTTTTCCAAATCTTTTTGGTAGTTGCGTTCGCGAGAAACCACTGTCTCGTTGTGCAAAGATTTCAATCGCTTCATCATTGCTTTGCCGGTTGCAGGGAAATAGATTATTTTTCTCGGATAGACATCACCAACATCTTCCGATACGACATGAATACCCTCTGTTGTCACATATTCTCTAACAAAATTAATATTCTTATTCCCAACATCAGTCATATTTGTAAGAATCTTTCCTCCGCCAAATATTTTCGCCTCCAAATTATCTCTGCGGCCGCCATTCTTCAAAATTTCGTTGATCAAATTTTCCATCGCATAGTTACCGTAACGGTTAGCAGAGCCGATTTGATCTGCCTCCCCTGTTGAAGGCAGCATAAAATGATTCATCCCCCCAACGCCTAACTTTTTATCTCTAATGCATGCGGAAATACAAGAACCCAATACGGTGGAAATTGCTTCATCATGAAGAGTTACATAGAACTCACCGGGCAATATTTTTGCGCCCCATATTCCCCGAGTTTTATCCCAATAACGATTTATTTTTTCGAATCCCTTTATGGGTTTCGCCATAGGGTATGTTGGTTTTCCAGTATTTGCAGCCAAATTAGTCATTAAGATTTCTTCTGATAAATAGTTGTGCCAAGCAATTGGAAACGCGAAGTCACGTTATGAAGTGATTCAGAATGCCCTAAAAATAAATAGGCATCATCCTTTAAAATATTTGCGTATCTGTCGAAAAGAATCTTTTGCGTTGGTTTATCAAAATAGATGACAACATTCCTACAAAACATAAAGTCGAAAGGGCCTTTCATTGGCCAGCCTTGCATCAAATTAAGCTGTTTAAAAGTAATAAGTGATTGCAAACGAGGATCAACTCGAACGCTACCTGAGTGTTGGCCTTTACCTTTGAGAAACCAAGTCGATTTCCTAAGCTTGCTTAGATCTTGAATACGCTCAATGTCATATACACCTCGTCGGCAATGATCGAGCACATTTGTATCTAAGTCAGTTGCGAGTATTTTTATATCCCAATTATCGATATCAGGTATGGACTCATGGAGTGCAATAGCCAAGGAATAAGGTTCTTCCCCCGTAGAACAACCAGCCGACCAAATACGAACTCGCTTAGTCTGCCGATTATTACTTAACACTTGAGGAACCACCGTTTTTTTCAAGAAATCAAAATGATGTTCTTCGCGAAAAAAGGAGGTTAAATTTGTAGTGATTGCGTTAACAAAGTTTCCTTTTTCTTCATCCTCGCCTTCTTTCACTATTTCAATATACTGTTTAAAACTCTTGATGTTTAGCGCTCTCAGTCTTCTTGAAAGACGTCCATACACCATGTTTTTTTTCGCATCGGAGAGCGTTATACCAGTCTCCTCTTTTACAAATTTTCGAATGCTCTCGAAATCTGACTCAGAGAATATAAACTCTCGTTCGTGAACTAATGACTGATCCATTACGCTTCAACTTCCCTTGTACAAGCTATATTTTTTGTTTTTCTGATGGCAATATCAATATTACCATCAGCTTTTGCGTTTGCTTTAGGGAAGCCGCTAAAACTCTTCCCATTCTGCATCACCACCAGAGGAAGCAGGTTTAGGTGCCGAACGAGCGGGGCTGGCCGCTCTTCTTGGTGCGGATGCCGAACTAGTTGGTGCAGAATTAACTGCTGCCATGGCAGGTTGTGATGATCCGTTACCCTCTTCTGTCACAAAAAAGTCCATCAGCTTTTGTAACCCTCTCGCTTGCTCGTCCATAGATTCACTCGCGGCGGCGGCTTCCTCAACTAACGCGGCATTTTGTTGGGTTACCTCATCCATTTGTGTTACGGCTTTGTTAACTTGATCGATGCCTGAAGATTGCTCTTGGCTCGCTGCTGCGATTTCCGCGATAATATCGCTCACTTTTTTCACTGCAGCGACGATCTCTTCTAATGTTTTACCTGATTGGTCCACCAAGCGCGAACCATCATCCACCTTCTCCACACTATCTTGGATCAATGTTTTAATTTCTTTTGCAGCACCCGCACTTCGTTGTGCTAAGTTTCGTACTTCACCTGCAACAACCGCAAAACCTCGGCCTTGCTCACCAGCTCTAGCCGCTTCTACCGCAGCGTTTAGAGCGAGTAGGTTTGTTTGGAATGCGATCTCATCAATAACTCCGATAATGTCAGCAATTTTCTTACTACTGGTATTTATCTCACCCATGGCCTCTACAGCTCTCTGTACAACCTCGCCACCTTTTTCTGCCTGATCACGCGCACCTGAAGCAAGTTGATTTGCCTGCCGTGCATTATCAGCATTCTGACGAACTGTACTTGTTAGCTCTTCCATACTAGAAGCGGTTTCTTCCAGGGATGATGCTTGTTCTTCAGTACGTTGACTCAAATCTGTATTACCTTGGGCAATTTCTGCCGCGGCGGAAACAATGCTGGCAGATGAACCTTGAATCTGACCAACCATATTTTTCAAATTTCCTAGAGATTGGTTTAGCGCATCTCGCATATCTGCAAACTCGCCGCTAAAATCACCCGTCATTTCCTCTCGGAGGTCACCATCTGCCAACGCTTTAATAACCGTTGTACTTTCGCGAATGGGATCAACAACTGCGCCAATCAGATTGTTAATTCCGTCACCAACACCTTTTAAGAATCCTTGATATTGTCCAATATCGATTCGCTCATTCAGATCACCCGCTGCCGCTGCTTGAATTAGGTTTTGAATTTGACGTTCAGCGTCTTTTTGTTCGGTAATATCATTCCACTCAACCATATTACCCATCCATTTACCATCTGGCCCGACGATGCCTGTCGCGTTAACTCTAAACTCTAATCCAGCAACTGATATTTCTGCTGACGCTGGTAGCACACTTAGATCTTGTAATAACGCTCGTTGATGTGCTGGATTCTTATGGAATTGATCGATACATTGACCAAGCAAATTTCCTGCGTCAAATCCCGGAAATGCTTTTGCTAATTCTGGTTGACGCTTTTTCATCATTTCCTGTACTGCTGGATTTACATAGGAGATTTTAAAATCTTCGTCACAAAGCATCATATTAGTTTGCGATCCGTGAATTGCCGATTGCAGTCTTGCAACTTCAGTCTCTTTTTGACGCTCCAACGTTACGTCTTGCCACTCCAGACAATTCCCAATATAGTCGCCAGCGGAATCTGTAATTGCCGTTACATTCAAGGCGAATTTCAACGGGCCAACTTGTATGTCTGTTTGAAAAGGAAGATTACCAGGATCCGCCAATAACTTTCGTTGATGCGCTGGATTTTCATGAAACATATCAATATTCTGACCAACCAAATTGGCTGGATCAAATCCTCGATAAACTTTGCTCAACTCTTCTGCATTTTTAGTTAGCAAATCAATTGTAGAACCGTTTGCATAAGTGACATTAAAATCCCGATCAATCATCATAATTGCGGTCATTGCGTTATCTAATGCGCCTTGCAAACGAGAAACATTGTTCTCTTTCTCTCGCAATTCAGAAACATCCGACCACTCTAAACAATTTCCTACATATGTCCCACTACCATCGATTATCGCCGTAACATTTAATGCGAATTTTAATGGGCCAACTTCAATATCAGTTTGATAAGGCAAGTTTGCTGGATTATCTAACAAACCCCTTTGATGCGCTGGATTTTTATGGAACTGATCGATACACTGACCGACCAATTTACTGGCATCAAATCCAGGGAATATTGTTCGCAGCGTATTCTGGTGCTTGGCCAACAAATCAACTGTCGATTTGTTCGCATAAGTCACGACTAAATCGCGATCGACCATCATCATTGCTGTCATTGCGCCGTCAACTGCTGCTCGCATTCTTGTAGACTCAACATCTCCTTGATCGTTGAGACCCGCCTGATTTGCTGCCATAGGATTACCCTCTTTACTTGCGTTTATCATTATACCTGCTACTGTATTTAGTGCCGTTATCCAAGCGCTTTCCACATCAGTGGTCCACAAATCTCCGGCAAACTCCTTCATAACACCAAGTAATGTTTCAGCAACAGCACCATAATGTGCTTCTACTGCTCCATAACCTCCATGGCGTTTTCCTAGCTCCTCAAGAGCTTTGGTTAATTTCTCTGGACTGCGTAGCGAATTTACAACCAGCTTTAATGCTGCCCACAGTTTTTTATGCTGTTCTTCGACTGTTGTTCCTGAAAACAAAGGAGCAACATCTGGAAATTTTTGAAATAGACTTTCGTAGAATTTACGTGTGACTTGTTCGCCTACGGGTTCCAGCGCTTTGAACGATGACTCAAGCACTGCAATATTCAAATCTCCATCGTTCTGCCGCCTGTTTGATGCTTGATCGCTCATTTGATCATCACTCCGTTTCTCTGAACCAGACTCATTCATCCATGCGAGAGGGTCATAACCGATAGCTGGTTTTTTATGATTTGACATAATATCCTCTTGCCCTGCTCCCTAAGCGTTCCAAATCAAGTTTGCAAGTGTCATTATTAATATTTCTTTTATCACTCTTTCATTTTTCTTCATCGGTACGTAACCTTTATGCTATCTCTTCACAAAGAAACTCTTGTGCCAAATCCGAATAGTCTTGTGCACCTTTGCTAGAAACACAATATTCAAAAATTGTTTTTCCAAAACTCGGGCTTTCCGCTAACGCTACCGTCTCTCGGATAGGTGTCGCCAAAAGCTGTTGTGGATAGTAACGATTCACTTTTTCTTTAACGTCTCTTGCCAATCGTCTACGCTGATGAAATCTCGTCAGCACAATCCATTTCTTGTTTTTTCTATGCAATTTATCTTCAATGTAGTTAACGATGCCGAGCATTCTGTTCAAACCTTGCATTGAAAGATAATCACTGGAAACAGGGACGATTAACTCACGAGTTGCCATAATCGCATTCATTCCCAACAAACCCGATGAAGGAGGACAGTCGATAAAAATGAAGTCATAGTCTTTATCAACTTTATCCAGCGCGTTTTCCAAACGAAACCCTCGCTCAGCACCACCTCTGTTCACAAACTCCAGCTCACCCAATCTGTCACCTGCTGGCACTAAGTCCAACCCATTACCCAAGCTTATTATTTGCTGATTAATATTTCTTTTGTCTAACAGAACAGCATCGATTCCGGAAATTCCTGGTCCATGCAATCCTAAGCTGGCTGTCAGATTTGACTGAGGATCCATATCAATGAGCAATACTTTTTTTCCTGCCAAACTTAATGCATGAGAAAGATTCATTGAAGTAGTGGTTTTACCAACCCCTCCTTTCTGACTTATCACCGAAATCTTTCTCATTGAACTATCATCCAAAAAAGTTAGCGATCAACATTCAATTCATCCGCTGTCAACATTTTATCGATATCAAGAATAATCAACATAGTTTCAGAAACCGTTGACAAACCACGGACAAAATCGATGCTCACAGAACTTCCAAAATCAGGTGCAGGCTTCATATCCGCATTATCAATATTGTAAACGTCGGAAACTGCATCAACGACGATCCCCATAATTCGTTCCGAGGATTCACCAATGACTTTAAGCACAATCACTACAGTTGTTGGGCCGTACTCTATACTTTCCAATCCAAACCTTTCTCGTAAATCAACGATAGGAACAATCGTGCCACGTAAATTAATGACACCTTTCACATAAGCAGGCGTGTTCGGAATAGGGGTAACCACATCCCAACCTCGAATTTCTTGTACCCTTAGAATATCAACACCGTATTCTTCTTCAGCCATGATAAAAGTGAGAAATTGTTCTGCTTCAGAATTTTCTTCTGCACCGATTACAATATCAGCCGCTTGTGCTTGTGCCGCTTCACTCATGAAATTCTCCCAATATAAACTTATGCAGCTCTATCGCGCACTTCGCGTGAAAGCCTGATCAATCCAGTAATATCCAAAATTAGTGCTACCGTGCCGTCACCTAAAATGGTTGCTCCAGATACACCTTCTACCGGATGAAGATTTGTCTCTAAACTTTTTATCACTACTTGTTGCTGGCCTAATAGATCATCAACATACAATCCTGCTTTATTGCCATCACCTTCAACAACAACAATGAGCCCATCCCTTAATTCTTTTGAATCTGGTTGTAGCCCAAAAATATCGTATAACCTGACAATTGGAATATAGTCATCTCGCAATTTGTAGAGTTCTGCAGTTGATGCAATTGCATTAACCTGCGACTCTCTCACTTGAAGTGATTCGATTATTGATACAAGCGGTACAATATAGGTATCACTACCCACTCTTATCAGCTGCCCATCGAGTATGGCAAGAGTTAGTGGCAGTCGGATAGTTATTTTACTACCTTGCCCCTCAACACTCTTCACTTCAATATTCCCACCAAGTTCCCGTATGTTTCTCTTCACAACATCCATACCTACACCACGACCAGAAACATCGCTAAGTTCTTTCGCGGTTGAAAAACCTGGTGCAAATATCAAATCATAAATTTGTTCATCAGAGAGATTTTCGCTCTCCGATACAAGTCCTTTTTCTACAGCCTTGTTGAATATAGTCTCTCGATTAATTCCTTTGCCATCATCTCTTATTTCGATAACGATATTTCCACCTTGATGGAATGCATCAAGCTCTACCAAGCCAACTTTAGATTTCCCATTTGCTTCTCGCTCATCGGGCATTTCAATACCGTGATCAATAGAATTTCGAACCAAGTGAACCAAAGGATCACCAATTTTTTCCATCACGGTTTTATCTAGTTCTGTTTGTTCGCCAAGCAACCGCAATTCAATTTCTTTTCCAAGTTTATGCGAAAGATCTCGAACCATGCGAGGGAATCGTTGAAAGGCAAAGCTAATCGGTATCATCCGAATTCGCATAACACTCTCTTGTAATTCTCGGGTGTTTCGCTCTAGCTGAGCCAGTCCATCTTGTAGTCGTTCAATTTTTGCCGAATCGATGTTTTCACCAAGCTGGCCAAGCATCGACTGCGTAATTACAAGCTCACCAACCATATTAATCAGAGCATCAACCTTATCGATACTCACACGAATGGAGCCTTGATCGGCACCACTTTTTTGAGTATTTTTGGGCTTTTCTGGTACTGCGGCCGGTACTGGTGGAGAATTTTCTTCGGCGATATCATTAATGGGTGGAGGAGTTTGTTCTAACTTAACATCTTCGGGTTCTCTTTGTGTATCTGCTTCACCAACTACCTCAATAACTAGCTCGCAGTCTTCATCAACCCACTCAAATACTTCTTCAATTCTTTTCTTTTCAATATCACCTTTTAATTCCATATCCCAGCTTAAATATGACAGCTCCGGATCTAGATCATTAAACAGAGGTAAATTTTCTGTATTTGCTTTTACTACACACTCACCCAACAATGAAAACTCTTTAATGATACGAACGGGATCGTTACCTGTTTTCAACAGATACTCGAAAGGTCTGAATGTTACCTTCCAACCGTCCACCACCTGCTTACTTTCAGGAACTGCACTATCAGTAGCGGTTTCACCAACTGATTCGCCATTTAACAGAGCTTCCAAACCTTTTTTAACTTCGGCTACACTTGCAGCATCGATTTCTTCATTGTCTTGAGTTGCTTTTAGCATCTCTCGCAACCGATCAACCGACAACAGTAGCAGATCAACCGCCTCCTCGCTAACCAACCTATCTCCACTTCGCACTTCATCCAACAACGTTTCCATGACGTGAGTGAAATCAGCAACTGCGGAAAATCCGAATGTACCTGCACCACCTTTAATGGAATGCGCGGCCCTGAATATTGTATTAATCGTCTCCGGATCAGCGGCGCCGACATCTAAGCCCAGCAGACCTGATTCCATCGTATCAAGCCCCTCGAAACTCTCTTCGAAAAAAGTTTGATAGAACTGCGACATATCAATAGACATGCGTTTACCCCAAGACTTTATTTATTGTTGCAAGTAGTTGGTCAGGACTAAATGGTTTTACTATCCATCCTGTTGCACCGGCTTGTTTACCTTCTGACTTTTTCTCTCCACCAGACTCTGTGGTTAGAGTTAACATCGGTGTAAACTTGTAATCAGGTAATGTACGCAATTCCCGAATAAGTGTTACCCCATCCATGTTTGGCATATTCACATCCGTCAACACTAGGTCGACTACGTTGTTTTTTGCCTTTTGTAAAGCATCAACCCCATCAACTGCCTCTACAACATCGTGCCCTGCACCTTTAAGCGTAAAACTAACCATTTGACGCATAGACGCAGAGTCATCAACCGCTAAAATTTTGGCCATTTGAACACCTCCTTTAACTGCACATCGGCATTAAGATTCATTAACTTTACCTCTCTCTTTCTTCCATTAAATGACACATCAACAGGCATTAGCCTTCCTCAGGAATTGGCAATGCTAGCTCCCGCTCTAACCCCAACAATTTCGCCGTAGCAAAAAAATTCTTTGATACACCAATCCAGTTAACAGACAACTGCAAGGTTTTGGCTTCAAATATAAAAGCGGTAAATATTTGCAAGATTGCAGTATCAACCCTGGTTACCTCTTCAATGTTGATATCAACTTCATGTTTATGCTCAATCGCATCTTTAAGATGGGAGTAAAGCGATGTAGCAGAATTTATGTCTAATACGGGTTCGCAATTGACTACCGTTTTTGATGCCTCACTAGCATCTGAGCTATTTTCCATTTTTGATACTCCATGAGCTTTCCCGTCACAAGAGATTCACTCTCTGTTTAACCATTCCCGAACTCCACAAATGATCATTTTTCATTCTTTTATATAACATCAGAAGAATTAGCGTTCCTCAACACTCTCCCGTATCGACAAAGCAATTTTTTTTCTTCAATTTTTTTGTCAGAAAAATAAAATTGCCAGAGTGACGCAAGCACGCTTGCAAAAATTCAGATCGTGGTAAACTATCCGCTAATTTTTGAACTGAAATACAGGTAAAAACCATGCATGCTTTGTTGGCAAACCCAAGAGGATTTTGTGCGGGAGTTGATCGCGCGATAGAAATTGTAGAGAGGGCGTTAGAAATCTTCGGAGCTCCGATTTATGTACGCCACGAAGTTGTTCACAACAAATTCGTCGTCAATAACCTTATCGAAAAAGGCGCTATCTTTGTTGATGAACTAAACGAAGTCCCAGATGACCAGACTGTCATCTTCAGTGCTCATGGAGTTTCGCAAGCGGTTCGAAAAGAAGCGAGTGAAAGAGGCTTAAAGGTGTACGATGCAACCTGCCCACTAGTCACCAAAGTGCACCTTGAGGTTGCCCGCCATCAGAAAAATGCCAAAGAGACAATTCTTATTGGCCACGCAGGCCACCCGGAAGTTGAGGGTACTCTAGGCCAACATGATGAAAAGCTGGGCATAGGAGCCATTTATCTCGTAGAAAACGTTAATGACGTAAACACGCTTGTAGTAAAGAATTCCGAACAACTAACGTTTGTAACACAAACCACTCTCTCTATGGATGACACCAGTGACGTGATTGATGCACTGCGAGAACGCTTTCCTTCAATCGAAGGCCCCAAAAAAGATGATATTTGTTACGCCACTCAAAATAGACAAGAGGCGGTAAAATCACTAGCAGAAAAATGCGATCTTGTCCTAGTAGTTGGCTCCCCAAACAGCTCAAACTCTAACCGATTAAGAGAAGTCTCTGAAAAACTCGGCACGCCAGCCTATTTAATAGACAACGAAACAGAGATATCAAAAGATTGGTTAAATAATGTGAATACCATTGGAGTGACAGCAGGAGCATCAGCCCCTGATATTTTAGTGAAGCGAGTAATCGAGAAGCTCAAGGAATGGGGTGTTACTTCAGTGAATGAACACTCGGGGAAAAAGGAAAACGTGATGTTTCCTTTACCAAAGGCACTTCAATAATTCGGGAGTAAAAGAGTGGTGGGCCTGGAAGGACTCGAACCTTCGACCAATGGATTATGAGTCCACTGCTCTAACCAACTGAGCTACAGGCCCTTACAAAACGTTTAAACTTTCTTTTATTCAGTCCCATTTAAACCGTTAAACAACAAGCGTTAATCGGCGCGTATTATAATGAAAAGTCACTGCCATTACACTAAAATAATGGCAGTGACTTTATTAAAAGCGGGACTATTCTAGGAAACTGCGCAGCTGTTCTGAACGAGAAGGATGACGAAGCTTTCGTAATGCTTTCGCTTCAATTTGACGAATACGCTCACGAGTTACATCAAATTGTTTTCCAACCTCTTCAAGAGTGTGATCGGTATTCATATCAATACCAAAACGCATACGCAACACTTTTGCTTCTCTTGCTGTTAAGCCTTCAAGAATTCTTGTGGTTGACTCACGCAATCCTTCAAATGTAGCAGATTCATTTGGTGCCATTATATTCTGATCTTCAATGAAATCACCAAGATGCGAATCTTCATCATCGCCAATCGGTGTTTCCATTGAAATTGGCTCTTTAGCAATTTTTAGCACTTTGCGAATTTTATCTTCCGGCATCTCCATGCGTTCAGCTAACTCTTCAGGTGTTGCTTCTCTGCCCATCTCTTGCAGCATCTGCCGTGAAACGCGATTGAGTTTATTAATCGTCTCAATCATGTGAACCGGTATACGAATCGTTCTCGCCTGATCCGCAATAGAGCGAGTAATTGCTTGTCGAATCCACCACGTTGCATAGGTTGAAAATTTATATCCTCGACGGTATTCAAACTTATCCACCGCCTTCATCAAACCAATATTACCCTCTTGGATTAGATCAAGGAACTGCAAGCCTCGATTAGTGTATTTCTTCGCAATAGCAATAACCAATCGTAAGTTTGCTTCAACCATCTCTTTTTTGGCTCGTCTAGCTTTCGCTTCACCAATCGACATCTTACGGTTAATGTCTTTAAGCAGATGGATATCCATGTTGCAGATCTGCTCGATATGACCGAGCTTTTCCTGAGCAGACTTTATCTCCTCAACGTGTTCTTTTAAGTAAGCAACGTACGGCGCATCGTTTTCCAGAAACTGATCAATCCAATCTATGTTTGTCTCATTTTCAGGGAAGGTTGTTATGAACTCTTTGCGCGGCATTTTGCCCCTTCTGACACAAATGCCCATAATAATACGCTCTTGCTCGCGAACCTGGTCAACAACACTTCGCAATTTCACAACCAACGCATCAACAAACCGAGCAGCTAATTTAAACTCCAACAAAACATCTGAAACAGCATTACACTGTTTCATGGTTTTCTTGTCAGTTGCGCCATATTTTTCTTTTAAGGCTATAAGCTTTTTATATTCGCTCGCTAAACGTTCAACAGCAATGCGAACCTCTTCCGGATCAGGGCCATTGTCGACTACCTCATCGTCATCACTCGCCGCTTTAGGCTCTGGCGGAGTAGGAATTCCATCACCAATATCTGGGTCAGCGAAGCCAACAATAATATCGCTCAAGCGCAAGTCTTCCGCTTCCACTCGTGCGTATGCAGACAAAAAGTCTTCAATAGAAGATGGATACATACCCAAGGCAGAGATAACCTGTCTGGAACCCTCTTCAATTCGTTTTGCTAGTTTGATTTCGCCTTCACGCGTTAGAAGCTCAACCGTCCCCATCTCGCGCATATACATGCGCACTGGATCTGTAGTTCGACCAAACTCGCTATCAACAGTGGCAATAGCAGCTGCGGCTTCTTCAGCAGCATCTTCGTCTGCGTCAGGGGCGTCAGATAAGATTAACGAGTCGGTATCAGGAGCAACCTCATGCACAGGTATGCCCATATCGTTGATCATTCCAACAATATCTTCAATTTGTTCTGGATCAACTATTTCGTCGGGCAAGTGGTCATTAACCTCACGATACGTGAGAAACCCTTGCTCTTTACCTTTAGCAATCAATAACTTAATTTGAGACTGTTGCTCAGAATTCATACTCAATGGCGGCCTACAATTTTTAGTTGCAAAAAATAGCGCGCTATTATACATGAAACATACATCATGTCCTAATGCGGCACGAAAGGTTCAAAACTCCGTGAACTATTTATCAGTGAATCACTATACTTGAATTCAATTTTTATGAATACGAGATGTCAACAAGGCTATAATAGTTATAATTCGTTATTATTGAACGACGGCAAATCCTTACTACATATACTTAGTACAGAATTGTGATTTTTCAATATTACAAGGTATCACTACCCGTAAATAATTTAGATAATCTCTTTTTCTCTTCAGGCGACAAGCCTGATCTTTGAGACCGTAACGTTAGTTCGTCAATCTCCTGTTGCCTCAACTTTTCTACCAATGCTCTGAGTGCATCTTGAAATTCAGCTTCACACCCTGCGTCAGGAACAAAATGCTCCCACTGAAGAATTCGGCGCAGAAATCGGCTCTCTTGCTGATCACCCCAATGCTCTAAAAGCCCACCTGTTGTTATATTTGGGTTCTCTTTGATAAAAACAAGTAGCTTCTCAAATAATGCAACACCGGGCATATTAAGCCGAGTAAATTTTTCTGGATTGTTTACGGCCAACGCTAAACGAGGCTGCTCCAACAACATTGCAATAGCGACTCTTATGCTAGAAGGTTTTTCAGTGCTCAAAAACTTATCAACATTTTTTATCTGTTGGTTATTTCTTGTTTTTGGAAAAACCTGCTTGATTATTTCATCAGAAGAGAGTTGCACATACTCAGAAAGCCGGCTCGCCAACAAATTTGTATAACTCCCTTGCGGCACCTTTGCCATTAAAGGGCGCGCTATCTCCACCAATCTTGATTGTCCATCTATTGATCGATAGTCAGCCTGCTTCAAAAGATGCTCAATAAGAAAATCTGATAACGGCATTGCATTGGCGAGCAACTGATTAAAAGCATTTGCACCAACCCGACTTACCATAGTATCGGGATCTTCCCCATCAGGTAGAAACAGAAATTTAAATTGATTACCTTTACTCAGTTTTGGTAGCGAAACCTCTAATGCACGCCACGCAGCTTTTTTACCCGCCTCGTCGCCATCAAAGCAGTAGATAATTTCTTCTGTATATTTAACCAGCGACTGAATGTGATGCTCGGTAATTGCCGTCCCTAAAGTTGCAACGGCATTATTCACACCATGCTGCGCGAGAGAAACAACATCCATGTACCCCTCTACCACCAAAATCATTTTGTTCGAACTTGAGCTTTTCAACACAAAGTTAAGCCCATAAAGCTCATAACTCTTATGGAAAATCTCCGTTTCGGGGGAGTTCAGGTATTTTGGATTATCCTCATTATTAATGACTCTTCCGCCAAAAGCGACAACCCGACCACGCTTATCGCGAATGGGAAACATAACCCGATTACGAAAGCGATCATAAACAGATCCTCCATCTTTACGAACAAGCATCCCCGTGTCGATCAACTGCTTTTGCATATCGTGACCGACAAGAGCATTGGATAAATTATTCCAACCTGGGGGAGCAAATCCCAACTCAAACTCTTTTGCGGTAGCGCCGGTTAACCCTCTACTTTTAAGATAACTAACCACACTGTCTTTTTGTGGATGTTTACGAAGTTGCGATGTATAAAATTGGGCAACTTGAGCCATCAAGTCATATAGAGAAGAAGAGTCCTTTACTTTTTTCTCAACACGTCTCCCGTTGCGAGTTTCAAACGGAACGGTGAGGCCAACAACTTTCGCCAAATCCTCAACGGCTTCCACGAATTCCATATGATCGTATTCCATAAGAAAACGAATGACAGAACCGCTTGCCCCACAACCAAAGCAGTGGTAAAGCTGCTTTTGACGACTAACTACAAAGGAAGGTGTTTTTTCACTGTGAAAAGGGCAGCAGGCTTTGAAGTCTCGGCCTGCTTTTTTGAGAGAGACCCGAGTGTCGATAATTTCAACAATATCGACACGAGTCAACAAGTCATCAATGAAAGTTTGCGGTATTGAGCCAGCCATAGATCAAAACTAACATCTCTCCAAGCAAGCTAAAACTATGATCACAGCCAGCTACTACTAGCGGCACGAGTCGTTAACTAAGCTTGTCTTTAATGGCTTTACTAATAGCGCTCATATCAGCTCGGCCTTGCGCCTTTGGCTTGATGATCGCCATAACTTTCCCCATGTCTTTCATGCTCTCGGCAGCAGATTCAATAATTGCTTGATCAATCAAACTTTTTATCTCTTCTTCAGATATTGGCTCAGGCATAAACTGCTGAATGATGACGGTTTCCGCCTCTTCAACCGCGACTAAATCATCTCGACCTGCCGCTTGAAACTGCGAAATAGATTCTCTGCGCTGCTTCAGCATTTTATCTAAGACCAATAGTACTTGCTCATCATCAAGCATTATGCGCTCATCAACTTCTCGCTGCTTTATCGCGGCAAGCATTAAGCGAATGACCAAGAGGCGATCTTTTTCTTTCGCCCGCATTGCATCTTTCATAGCGGATTGAAGTTGATCTTTTAGTGAATCAGACATGTGAAATATTTGTTACTTATCGTCTACTAGGTGCTTTTTTAGCACGACCTGCGCCTGGGCGACCACGGCCACGTAAAGCTTCACGAGCACTTTTTTTCAATTGGCGCTTAACAGCTGCTGCTTGTTTGCGCTTACGAACTTGTGTTGGTTTTTCATAAAATTCGCGACGACGAACTTCAGACAAAACGCCTGCTTTTTCACATGAACGCTTGAAACGACGAATTGCAACGTCAAATGGCTCGTTTTCTCTAACTTTTACAGATGGCATTTATTAACCTCGTTTTTCATTTATTTCCCGCATTTTTTGCGGACAAAGCCCAGCCTGAAAGGGCTTCTGCTTAATTCTTTATGTGCTTCGAAATCCACCAAATCTGGTAAAAATTCCATCAGCCTCCAGAGAACCGCGGATTTTACTCTCTCGCAAGGTCCAAATCAAATAAGATTTAGCGCTTTCCCTTCATTTTTTCGTTATTGAATAAACTCATGTATATTGGTGCGCAATTTAGTCACCAAGAAAGCAATGAATTCTTCCAACATGTCTATATTAGGTATAGAAACTTCATGCGATGAAACAGGTATCGGCATATTTGATGGACAACGTGGGCTGATTGCTCACGAAATCTACAGCCAAATCGAATTACACCGAGAGTACGGTGGCGTTGTGCCGGAACTTGCTTCAAGAGATCACGTACACAAAACCTTGCCGCTCATCAAAAAAACTTTACGCGAAGCAAATATCAAAAAATCAAACTTGTCCGGCATAGCTTATACCGCCGGGCCAGGTTTAATGGGGGCTCTTCTTACTGGCGCATCGATAGGAAGATCACTTGCGTGGAGCTTGAATATTCCCGCAATTCCAATACACCATATGGAGGGGCATTTGCTTGCACCACTGATTGACGATCAGGAAATAAAATTTCCCTTCCTAGCGTTGCTGGTATCCGGTGGTCACACTCAGATAATTGCTGCACACACACTTGGTCAATATGAATTACTCGGTGAATCAATTGATGATGCCATTGGTGAAGCATTTGATAAAACCGCCAAGATGCTCGGGCTACCGTATCCTGGAGGACCTGAAATCGCGAAGCTCGCTAAACAAGGCGCTCAGAATACTTATCAATTTCCGCGACCAATGACAGATAGACCCGGTTTGGATTTCAGCTACAGTGGGTTAAAAACCTTTGCAATAAACACATTCAATGCTTCAGGAAAAACAGATCAAGACAAAGCCAACATTGCATTAGCTTTTCAAACTGCAGCAATCGACACACTGTTCATCAAGTGCAAACGCGCGCTTAAAGAAACACATTTCGAACAACTTGTTGTAGCTGGCGGCGTGAGTGCAAACCAATACCTGCGAGAAAAATTAAGCACGCTACAACAAAGCCACAACATCAGCGTGCATTATCCTACAAAAGATTTTTGCACGGATAACGGCGCAATGATCGCTTACGCTGGATATCTTAGACTTAAACACGAACACCAGCACTCTCTCGCTTTCTCCACTAAGGCACGATGGCCACTAACAGAGCTTCACCCACCAAAACATACATAACACCCAACTACTCAACATCTGCCTATACACCTTGTTGAATAGAAGGGGTTATCAATTATCCGTCGTGTCTATCAGCTTTAACTTTTACTGGCTGAAGTTTTCCATCATCGTTTTGGTTTTGATAGCGTGATTGCATGTGTAATGTAACCATACCACCCATGATAGCGCCAACAACGAAAGAAATAAGAACTGCTTCTGCAACTGCGTGTAACATTTCCATAGTACACCTCCTATAAATCATTAATTGAAGTCATAAAAAGATGTTTAGTAATGCGTATCCCTAGCCACCTATTAATCTCTTCGACAGCTAACTTAATTAGCTTTAACCTAATCTAAACTTTGCAGCATGTATGCCAGCAAAAATGCAACTGTTTTTTTTACATTTTCTTTGCATTTCTTTTTGCAATCGAGCAATTTTCAAATGGATAGGAAGATAACTGTACGACAAGGCCTACGTATCAGGTAAAACCAACAAATTATCAAACAACTTATTGTCATAAGTTTGACGACAAATTATTAAGAAGCATTTGAGAAATTTGTTCACCTGGTTGACCAATCTATTTATTCAGAGTAATGTATTGAACATGGAAACGAACGAAAAACACATTCAGCCTACAGGCCGTTTATTAATTAACACATTTAGGGTCTTTGAAAAAAAACTGCTAGCCGAACTTCAACAGCAAGGTTTTCCAGATATCACTCTTTCACACCTTAACGTTATCCGACATCTAAATCCGGAAGGTATGAAGCTGATCGAGCTAGCGAAAGACGCAACACTCTCCAAACAAGCGATCAGTAAAATCGGAAGCAATCTTGAGCAAAAAGGCTATATAAAGATTGGCAGTGATAGCAGTGATGGCCGAGCAAAAACCGTAAAGTTTACGCGCAAAGGGGAACAGCTCATTGATGCAGCAATTGACGTCACTCAAAATATCGAACAGCACTACGAAACCCTACTAGGCAACCAGAGCTATACTCTATTGAGAGAATCACTAAATACACTTTTACGGGACGGCAATGATGCATGAAGCTCAACTACAAGCCCTAGGGAAAGAGATCTGGGTGGTTGATTACCCGTTTAAACTCTTCGGTGCAAATTTTGGTAATAAGATGACAGTGATTAGATTCAATAACGACAACTTATTATTGCATTCACCTATTCCTATCTCAGGCGAGTTAATCAAACAAATAGACGCATTAGGACAAGTAAAAATCCTTATGGCTCCCAACCTCATGCATACTCTTTTTATCAATGATTGGAAACAACATTATTCTGAAGCAACACTTGTCGCCCCCAAACATATTAAAAAAGTACACTTTGATCTCTGCCTGGAAGACTTCACTAAAAATCGATGTGAAAATTTCGAATTTCCGCCAGAATTACATCTGCATTTTATTGCCGGCATGAAAGGCTTACACGAGTATGCCCTCTTTCATTCCACGTCCAACACATTAATACTCACAGACCTGGCTTTTAATATACGCCGTGTTAAAGGCATCTGGTCAAATATATTTTTTCGGCTTTACGGAGCCTACGGGAAATTTGGCCCAACACATTTAATAAAAGCCATCATAAAAAATAAAACACAATTTTCTCAAAGCATTGATGTAATTCTTAGTAATGATTTTGACAAAATAGTCGTTTCGCACGGAGATGTAGTTACTGAAAACGGAAAAGCTGAGTTTAAACAAGCATTCCACTCTATGAGGTAATACGCTTTAGGGCACCTCCGAAAATCCATTTAACGCGCGCAGACTGCGTTAAAATCAAACTCAAAATGCTCATTTACTCGAGTAAACTGCGCTTTCTCGTTTGATTTTGCCTTGTCTTCATCACGATAACTGAATTTTCAGAGGCGCCCTTTAGATTTTCTTCAGACACGTCGTTAGTTTAAAAACTATAAACGACGAAACAACTGCTATGAAGATTTTCTATTTTGAGCAGCATCCTCAAAAAAATTATTTATGGCGTCTTACGTCATCTGCTAGTCAACGGTATGCGGACATTGTAGAAAACACGGGTTTTTGTCGGGAAGAATATTATACAAAAGAGTTATCTGATCAAATGTATAAAGACATTGAAGAATTAAACATAAGCCAAGTATTACAAGCTCAGCAGATTCAAGAAAACAAGAATGTCATCGATTTACATAGCACTCGACTAAAACAAATGTATTTTGCCCTGCTTGCACAAGACCATTCTAAATTTCTTCGTACAAAAAACTTGTTTATATGAGTTCACCTACAAAGAATAATTTATTTTGCCAAATTCCCGCCCAACTCGATCAAGAAATTTTTGAATCGATCATAGATAGACCCAACATAAAAATCGAACGCATTATTTCTGAAGGACAAACCACAGCAAAAGCTCAATGGTATGACCAAGAACAATCGGAATGGATCATCCTTTTGAAAGGTTCTGCAACCCTAAAATTTAAAGACCCCGAAAATATAATCACACTAAACGAAGGTGATTATATCAATATCCCACCACATACTTTGCATCGTGTTGAATGGACAGCCGAGGATAAAAAAACCATTTGGTTGGCAGTACATTACGGATAAGTTGACCACCACACTAAATTCTTCAGCCAAAATATCATCAATTAACCGCAATTTTTTTAACAAACTGATGTGAGAGCAACTTTAAACCTAGAAAAAGCAGTTGGACGCGCAATTAGAATGCAGGATATTGTTTTGAATAGCGTAATGAAAAAAGTTGTCTTCACCTGGTTGGTGAAGCAAGCTTTTTTCATATAGCTAAGCGAAACAAGAGCCTGTGTTATATTTCGTGGATCAGCTGCTTTTTTTAGGTTAAAGCATTGCGGCAGATCCACCAGCAATTTATACTTAATAGGCATAAGGTTAATACTCGGTTAATTAATCACAAAAATTCTAAAGCGAATAGTGAGTAATTTTTACACACTATTCTAACGCCTATTTTTTAAACGCAAATAAACAGTTTAGCAAATCGCTAACAAGAAAATAAAAATGAGTTTAGAAGAGTCAAAGAAAAATAATAATCCACTAAATAGTATCTCTGAGCTTTTAGAATGCAAATGGACGTCTCAAATACTCCGCTCTTTGCAGAAAGGCAATTTACGCTATTCTCAGTTGGAATTTTCTCTACACGGCATCTCACTGCGTATTCCGCCGAACTCGAACACCCATTCCGGCGGAAGTCGAACACCTTTCCTGCCTCAAGCATTGCCCAGTGAACTTTTAACCCAAGTGTTCGACTTCCGTCAAATTGGATTTCACTTT
>Ga0316204_10002500_pt1 | contig 41315 bp, 37 predicted proteins | sample 6monrhotite_MG_2_FD_205661 | JGI IMG/M metagenome (GOLD analysis project Ga0316204, IMG submission 205661) | Microbial mat bacterial communities from mineral coupon in-situ incubated in ocean water Damariscotta River, Maine, United States -... | ecosystem: Environmental > Aquatic > Marine >...
ATCTCCGCTACTAGATAGACTTCGGTTCAACGAATCGACTAAAGCCTTCTTTCTGCTCTGTAAAAATATAAAAAAATGGAAATTAATGTAAATAAAATTTGGAATTAAACACAGTATCTGAAAGGTTAAAATACAATATCTTAAAAGCTACCTTTCAGGTCTTTTCCCGACCTGAAAGGAAAACAACCGTCAATAACCCACTGATTTTTCCTACTTTTGCCGCTCAATGGAAAATACCAAAACATACGAAAAAGGCATGGATTTGACGGCCAAAACCGTTGCCGGTCTGGAAAATATTTTGGCGGACGAATTAACAGCACTTGGTGCAAAAGACGTTACCCCCGGCAATAGAGTGGTTTTATTCAGGGGTGACAAACAGCTGATTTACAAAGCCAATTATTCGTGCCGCACCGTCTTGCGAATCATGAAACCCATTGGCGTATTTACAGTGCATAACGAAAATGAACTTTACGAAAAGGTTCAGCGTATTGACTGGTCGCAGATCTTTGACCTAAATCAGACATTCATGGTCAACGCCTCCGTTTTTCTGTCTTCCATGACCCATTCGCTATATGTTGCGCTGAAAACCAAAGATGCAATTGTAGATCAGTTTCGTGATAAATTAGGTAGTCGTCCTTCTGTGGACAGAGAAAACCCTGATATCTACATAGATGTTCACATTAATAAGGAAAAATGTACAATTTCGCTGGACAGCTCTGGCCATTCGCTACATAAAAGAGGTTACCGCATTGCAGCCGACAAAGCACCTATTAACGAAGTGTTGGCCGCCGGAATGATTAAGCTAAGCGGATGGAAAAAAGAAGGTGACTTTATAGATCCCATGTGTGGATCGGGAACCATTCCCATCGAAGCTGCCATGGAGGCAATGAACATCCCGGCTGGATACTACCGGAAACATTTTGCTTTTGAAAATTGGAAGGATTTTGACCACGACCTTTGGCATGACACCAAAGAAGAAGCAAATTCTCAAATCACAGAATACGATCATCCCATTATCGCATCCGACCAATCATTCAAAGCCTTCAACATTGCCCGCTCCAACCTGAAAAATGCCGGCCTCCACAAAGATATTACCTTAATTAACAAGCCTTTTGATAAAATGAATCCTGAAAGTGGAAAGGGAATCCTGCTTTTTAATCCGCCTTACGGTGAGCGCCTTGAGGAAGATAACATCATTGAGCTGTATAAACAAATTGGAGATGTCCTTAAAAATAAATTCCAAGGTTATGAAGCCTGGATCATTACCGGGAATCCGGAAGCAGCTAAATTCATCGGGCTCAGACCTTCCAAAAAAATCATTTTATATAATGGCCAGATAGAAAGTCGATTTATTAAGTACGAAATGTATGCAGGAAGCAAGAAAACAAAGAAACAACAATAAGAGATTCTTTTATCCCGAAATTATTTCAAGAGTAGGGATTAACCTTAAATGGTGCATAAAAAGCCCGGGGTCGTATCATAAAAATTTATGATATTAAATTATTGCTTATAAATACCTAAGTCTTTTAAAGTAGAGTGTTTGATATAGACCGTCTTTTCAGCATTTTCAGCATAAGCTTTTTTAATAAATATCTCCGCGGAATATTTATATTCATTATCCCTGGATGAGTCATTTACAAGAAGATAGCCGATAATGATATTTCCTGCCGACTCAACTAATCGGCGTGCATGAAAATCGAGAAATTCATTATCACTTTCCTTATCATTAATAGCCTGAACATACTTTACTGCTTCTTCATAAGCTTTGGTCATTTCAATTAATATTCGCCGTAAATATTCAAGATCAGCTTGAATTTCCTGAGCTTCATATTCTCTTATTTGTCTCAAATAGGAACCTGTAGTAACGCCTTTAATTGCGGCCACGACCTGAAGTTGAGAGGTGCCTTCATAAATAGAAGTAATACGCGCATCACGATAAATCCTTTCAATAGGATAATCTTTCATAAAACCTGATCCGCCATGAACCTGTAAAGAATCATAAGCTATCTGATTGCTATACTCGCTCGACACTAATTTTAATAAAGGGGTATAAATTTCAGCCAAACGTTGGTATTTCTTTTGATCGTTTATTTCGTCTTTATCTAATTTTCTTTCTTCTGCAACAATATTATACGCCTTATGAACATCAACAAAACGGGCAGTCTCATATAACAAAGAGCGTTCGGCTTGCAGCTTAACTTTCATATTTGTCAGCATTTCGTACACAGCAGGAAACTTAATAATTGGTTTACCAAATTGCACGCGTTCTTGTGCAAAAGTATAGGCCTCGCGATAAGCCGCATCTGAAATACCTACCGATTGGGCACCAATTCCAAGACGTGCGCCATTCATAAGGGACATAACATATTTAATCAAACCCATTCTTCGTTGACCAATCAATAGGGCAGGTGCATTGGTAAATACCAGTTCACAAGTTGGCGAGCCAACTATACCAAGCTTATGCTCAATACGGCGAACTTTTACAGCATCGTCTTGTTTATCATACAGAAACAACGACAAGCCCCTGCCATCGGTTGTCCCTTCCTCGGAACGGGCCAACACCAATGCTATATCGGCATCGCCATTTGTAATAAAACGTTTAACACCATTCAAATACCATTTGCCATCTTTCTCATTATAAGTAGCTTTTAACTGCACAGCCTGAAGGTCTGAACCTGCATCGGGCTCAGTTAAATCCATTGCAGCAGTAGCACCAAGATCAGCAAAACGGGGCAAATATTTATCTTTAATTTCATCAGACGCAAAGTCATGAATAGTCTCGGCACAATCTTGTAAGCCCCAGATATTTGCAAAACTGCCATCAGCCCTCGAAACGATCTCGGCAGCCATAATATAAGGTACAATTGGGAGGTTTAAGCCTGAATATTTTCTTGGTAATGACATGCCAATCATACCGGCTTTAACAAGGGCGTCGTAATTTTCTTGTGTCCCCCGGGCATATTTCACGTGTCCGTTGATTACTTCAGGGCCTTCAGCATCAACCGATGCTGCATTTGGGTCAATAATATTACCGCAGATGTCACCGACAATTTCTAGTACTTTGTCGTAACTGTCGGCAGCATCTTCAACATCTAATGGTGCATAATCATATTTTTCCTTATCAATAAAATTACGCTCCTTAAGGGCAATAATCTTTTTCATTAAAGGATGTGACAAATGAAATTGTAAATCTTTATTATCTAAATAGAAATTAGCCATTTTCTTAACAATTAGTTATTTAAACTATTTTGAATTCTTTTTGTAATATTTAATCATTTTAGGCAAAACGTCAACAACATCACCATCTATAACATAATCTGCAATATTATTGATTGGAGCTTCAGTGTCGGTATTAATAGAAATGATTATTACAGATTCTTCCATTCCGGCACGGTGCTGGATCTGCCCTGAGATACCACAAGCAATATATAATTTTGGCCTGACAGTAACACCTGTTTGTCCAACCTGTCTTTCATGGTCAACATATCCGGCATCAACAGCAGCACGCGAAGCACCAACTTCACCGCCTAAAACATCGGCAAGTTCAAATAATAGTTTAAAATTTTCTTTAGAGCCAACGCCATAACCACCTGCAACAATAATTGGGGATTTTTTTATGTCAATTTTATTTGCCTCAATATGACGTTCAATAATTTTAACAACAAAATCAGTATCATTCAAATAATCATTAACGTTGATGTTAACAATTGAGCCTGAATAATTTTGTTTAAAGATTTCTTTTTTCATCACGCCTTCACGAACAGTTGCCATTTGTGGGCGATGGTCGGGGTTAACAATAGTCGCAATAATGTTGCCACCAAAAGCAGGACGAATTTGATACAATAAATTTTTATATTTTTTCTTAGTTCTCGGGGCCTCATAATCACCAATAACCAAGCCGGTACAATCAGCTGTAAGTCCGCTCACCAAAGCTGATGACACCCTTGGTCCAATATCACGGCCTACAGTAGTTGCGCCAAACAAGGCAATTTGCGGTTTTTCTTGTCGAAACAATTTAATTACAATTGATGAAAAAGGCAAGGTTAAATAATGTTCCAAGCTTTTATCATCAGCTATATACAGTTTATCAACACCGTAAGGGACAATTTTTTTATTAATTCCTTGAAGGTTATTTCCTATTGCTACAGCTTCTAACTCACATTCGAGTTGATTAGCTAAATCACGGCCCTTGGTTAAAAGCTCAAAGCTAACATCAGCAACAACACCATCTTCTATTTCACAATATACAAAAACGTTATTCACTTTCAATAAATTTAGGTTTTAAAAAAAGTTAACAGGAATCAAATTTGCCACAGATTCACAGATTATAAAATTAATCTTTTTGTAATGGATATTCCTGTTCTGAGTATTTCATAAATAAAATTTTATCTGTGAATCTATGGCATTTTTATTTCTTTTCCCGCTCTAAATCATATAGGGCCACTAATATTTAATTTTATTCAATAGTATGATTTTCAATAAGTTCTTTAATCAAATTGTCAATATCTTTATCATCAGATGTCAGTTTTTTATATTCTTTAGCCTGAAGAATAATATTTTCAATTTTTTTAACTTTAGTTGGAGAACCTGAAAGGCCTAATGCTTCAATATCAGCATCAACATCAGACACATTCCATTCTTTAATTTGCAGATATTTTCTTTCTTGCTGAAGTTTAATATAATCCTCAGACTCGTTTTGCAACTCACTTACAGTTTTTGCGTGTTTATATTTCATCAACAATTTTGAGTTTCTCACCCTACAATCTGCAGCAGTACCGTTAACAGTAATTAAAACAGGAGTGGGCGCAGTAACAATCTCAACTCCTCTTTCTAATCTGCGCTTAAGTGTAACTGTTTCATTTTCTACTGATAAAATTTCCTCAGCATAAGTAAGCTGTGGCAAAGCTAATTTCTCTGCAACTTGTGGCCCTACCTGAGCAGTATCGCCATCAATAGCCTGACGACCTGAAATGATAATATCAAAAGATCCTAATCTTTTAATAGCACACGACAATGCATAAGAAGTTGCCAAAGTATCGGAACCAGCAAAAGCCCTGTCTGTTAGTAAAAATCCATTATCAGCACCTCTGAACAATCCTTCACGAACGATATCAGCAGCGCGTCCCGGACCCATAGTAATAATAGATACTGTAGTGCCTGCATATTTATCTTTTAATCGCAAAGCCTGCTCTAAAGCATTCAAATCTTCGGGGTTAAAAATAGCCGGCAATGCGGCTCTATTAACAGTACCATCGCTTTTCATGGCATCTTTACCTACATTACGTGTATCTGGGACTTGCTTTGCAAGAACAATTATTTTCAAACCTTTCATATTTTTCAATTTAATATTTTACATCAAAATCTGCAAATATAGATTTAACTTTATAAACTCAAAAAATACCTCAAAAATGTCAGTCCGGCCTTAGGTCACGATACAGCAAACACCCTTTTGAATCAATCGGTTTATCATTCATCATTGAAACAAACCGAGTTATTGTTTACAAATCTCAATAATGAAGACATTAGTATTTTCGCTGGCTTTTTTCCGCAAATCAAATGAAAAGAAACAGAAATCCACCCTATTATTTTAGGCTTTGATCGTGTTTTGACGCTTCAAATATTATAATTTTTTTGGCATGGTGGTTTTGAAACGTCTATCGGTAACTTAATAAATCATGTCATTCAAACTTAATAGATGTATCCTTATTTTAAAAAATTATCCCTCCATCTCCTTGGCGAAATAATGATAAAACCAACAAATGGTTTCAATGCCTTTGAAGAAATGTTCCACGGGGTAATTTTCGTTGGGCGAGTGAATGGCATCCGACTCTAGTCCAAATCCCATGAGAATGGTTTTTGTTCCCAAAATCTTTTCAAAATCAGACACAATGGGAATACTGCCTCCGCTACGTGTGGGCACGGGCAATTTTCCATAAACCTGTTCATAAGCTTTTTCTGCAGCTTTATAAGCCGGTAAATCAATGGGACATACATAGGCCTGTCCACCGTGAAGGTATTTTACTTTCACTTTGACGGATGAAGGAGCAATGCCCACAAAATATGCTTCGAACAAGTGTCCAATCTTTTCATGATTCTGATCGGGAACCAGACGTGATGAAATCTTAGCGAAAGCTTTGGAAGGTAAAACCGTTTTGGCACCTTCACCGGTATAGCCACCCCATATTCCACATACATCAAAAGATGGCCTGATACCTGTTCGCTCTAAAGTTGTAAAACCCCTTTCCCCATTGAGATCTTCCACACCAATGGCCTTTTTGTATTCACCTTCATCGAAAGGGGCTTTGTTCAACAAATCCCTCTCATTTTCGGAAGCATCCAACACATCATCATAAAAACCGGGGATGGTAATTCTGCTGTTTTCATCCGTCATGGTGGTGATCATTTTAGCCAGCACATTGATAGGATTGGCAACACCGCCTCCGAAAAGACCGGAATGCAAATCGCGGTTGGGCCCCGTAACTTCAACCTGCCAGTATGCCAATCCACGAAGGCCTATGGTGATGGAAGGGATGTCGGTAGCTATCATTCCGGTATCAGAAACCAAAATAATATCTGCCTTCAGCAAGTCTTTATGTGCTTTGCAGAACGGAGCCAGATTTACCGAACCAATTTCTTCTTCGCCTTCGATCATAAATTTAACGTTAAGAGGAAGGCTTCCTGTCTTCATCAAGGTTTCAAATGCCTTCACATGCATAAAACCCTGTCCCTTATCATCATCTGCGCCCCGAGCCCAAATTTTTCCTTCACGGACTTCCGGTTCAAAAGGGGGCGAATCCCATAATTCAATGGGGTCAACCGGCATAACATCATAATGTCCATACACCAGGATCGTAGACTTGGCAGCGTCAATGATCTTTTCGGCATACACCACCGGGTTTCCATTGGTAGGCATAACGACTGCCTTATCTACACCGGCTTTTAAAAAACTTTCTTTGTAATATTCAGCGGCACGCAACATATCCTTTTTGTGCTCAGACTGTGAGCTGACGGAAGGAATCCGAATCAAGTCAAAAAGTTCGTCCATGAACCTCTCTTTGTGGGTATCAATATACGCTTTAACTTTTTCCATTTATTATATTTGTTAATGAGTAAATGCTGTAAATAAGGAGGATAAAATTACGGCTTTTTATGATATCAGCGGTCTGTAAAGGGTTAATGGATATTGATAATTTCCGCTTCGCGAGTCCACAGCGGAAGATATTTAATGAAATCGGTTAATGTGCTCTGGGATTTGAAACTTCAAAAAGAACTTGTCATTCCGAGACCCAACACCTCTGGAAAAAAGGGCGCACATAGTGATATGACAAAAATCCAATATTCAAATCACAAATAAATTCCAAATCTTAAAATCCAACTTCCAAAATGAAGTATTAGTTGCTTTGGAATTTATAGCTTGTAATTTGGTCATTATTTGTAATTTGATGAAAAATATTTGTTATAATTCAACGCCTTCAGCATTGTTGGAAACACAAACTATTTTCCCCTGCTCTTTCGGATTTGCAATCCGAAAGTAAATAATTGGGGATTTATAATTCCCATACCAACTTCAATCAATCAATTCCACATCCAATAAGCCGGACATTTTACAATAGTTACTGACAGCACTATAAGTATTCTTCCTGCTTGGCGACAATTCGAAAACAACAGGTTTTTGATGGATGTATTCGAGCTTTTCAGGAATAGCGAATAGACGTTCACAAAAACGATAGCAGGGAGTTTATGCTCCTTAAGTTCTTTTCAGGAACCAAGGCTGCATTTACTCCCTGCCATCAAAATACTTTTTTCCATCTTTAGAGAAAAAAGAAACCACACCCAATTACTAAGCCTGGGTTTATTTTTTCGGTTTCAAAACTCCGAGCACATAATGATCAGGCTGAATGTATTTTTTTGCCATCCTTTTCACATCGTCCGCTGTTACAGCCTGCACTGCAGCAACATATTCCTGTAAGGTAGGAATCTTACTCCCATAAAAATCAGAATTGATTAACTGTTTTAGCCAAAATTTATTGGTACGGACAGCACTTTCCCTGGTTCTAATAGAAGTCTCCTTCACCTTTTTCAAGGTGGCAGTATCAGCACCATCTTTTCTGAACTTCTCAAACACACCAATAGCTGATTTCACCAACCCGTCTACATTCTGTGGTGCACATCCAAAGCCCATAAAAAGCGTATACTGTTCTTTGGGGAACTTATCTAATGAAGGGGCAACATAAACACCATAGACTTTTCTTTCTTCTATCCTGAGTTTATTGAGCATTTCAATGTTCAAAGCACCTACCAACACATTCATCTTTAAATTATGCTCAAAATCGTATTTGTAATGACCTTTCATAACCATGGCTACCGTGCTTTGAGGTGCCTGTCCCATGTGTACGGTAAGCTGAGTTTTCCCTTTAGGAAAGCCGGGTTCCACATCCTTCCAATTCAGCGGGCCTGCGCCGGTCGGAATACTGGCCAAATACTTTTCCACCAAGGGTTTTAAGGTCTTTGTATCTATATTCCCAACAAAGAAAACCTGATATCCTGCGGCAGGTTCAAATTGCCTTTTATAAATTCGGTAGATGTCCTGTTGCTTAATTCCGTCAAGCTGGGCTTGAGTAGGAATCACAATCATACGGAGCGAGTGTAAGGTCATTGCCTGATAAAGGGAATCATAAAACACCATCCTCGGGCTTGCACCCAAATGTTTAATGAGATTTTTTTGGTCCTCCATCACTTTGTCAAAAATATTCTTGTCCACGCGCGGATTGGTAAAGTAGAGGTATTGCAACTTCAACAAGGACTCAATATCTTTAGGGCTGGCACTGCCTTGAAAGCCCACATCGAGGCGATGAAGGAAAGGGGACAGACTAACCACTTTTCCACTTAGTTTCTTTCCCAAATCAACGCCACTGAACTGACCAAGTCCACTTTCCTTAAGCACGTCGGTAAATACACGGGTAAGAACAACCTTATCATCAGGAATTAAAGAAGAACCGCCCAAACTGTATGCGTGGTAAAGTACCTGATCGTTTTTGAAGGTGGTTGGCTTCACAAACACCTCCATACCATTGCTCAGCGTCCACTTTTCATATTGATTGCCAAGCTTTTGTACAGAAACAATTTTTCCAGGCACTATCTTATGGTTAATCAGTGGCGCACGCAAAAACTTGTCCACATAAGCTTTTAACTGAACCGTTTTCTCTGCATTAAAGATAGCCATCACATCCTTTACGGAAGGAACTTTTACTCCCTTTTTCTTAGGGGCAGTAATCAATACAACCCTGTTGGAGTCTGTAATCAACTCTCGGGGAAGCTGATCCATTTCTTTTAAAGTAATATCAGGCAAGAGGCCTTTTGCCAGCTTATATTCCACTGTTACACCTGGCATTGGTTCTCCTGTAAGAAAATGCTGGATATATCCCTGTATAAGTTTTACCGAAGGTATCTTCCCTTTCTCGATAAACTCTTGTTGATACTTTCGCAATAGGTTTTTCTTTTGTCTCTCTAGCTCTGTTGCGGTGAAACCAAATTCTTTGACCCGTTTGTCTTCATTGAGCAATACTTTCAGCGCAGCACCTATTTGATTGTCTTTGGCAATGGCAATACCGGTATAAGCATCAGTTGTCCGTCCGATAAAAGAGCCATAATCAGCTGCTGCATACACGAAAGGAGCCGTTGGCTTTTGTACAATTTCGTGTAACCTGGCACTCATCATTGCGCTAAAAAGCTGGTCTTTAAGTTCATTCCTGAAATAGCCAACGGTATGGCCAACATGGCGGGGATGTTTATAAAAAAGCACTAGCTGATTATAGGTTGCCTCCGGATCTGTAGCTATGCCAATCAGCGGCACTTTGTTATCAGGCACACCATAAATAACCCTTTTCTCTTCATTTTTCGGATTAGGAATATTTGAAAAATGCTTCTCAATAAGCTTTTGTATCTCTTTTACATTGGCATCACCTACCACAAAAACTCCCATGAGATCGGGCCGGTACCAATCGTGATAAAAACTTTTCAGCGTAGCATAATGCGCCGTATCAATAACGTCTATCTTTCCGATGGGCAGCCTTTCTGCATAGCGAGATCCTTTTAAAATAATGGGAAGATATTGATTTCTCATACGCTCCCCGGCTCCCAGGTCGCCACGCCATTCTTCTTTTACCACCTTCCTCACCTTATCTATAGTCGTATCTTTAAATGAAACATAGTGAGCCCAATCTTCGAGCACCAACATGGCACTGTCTAACAAACTTGGGCGATCGGAAGGCATCTGTAACTTAAAAATCGTTTCATCAAAGGAAGTCTGGGCATTCAAATGAACCCCAAACTTAACACCGCTGGCTTGTATAAAACTGATCAAATCCGATTTCTTAAAATGCTTGCTCCCGTTAAAACACATGTGTTCCGTAACGTGGGCGAGTCCCTGCTGATCGTTGGTTTCACAAATAGAACCTGCATTAACAACGAGTCGGAATGTTACCCGGTTCTTCGGTTCTTTGTTATTTTGAATGTAATAGGTCAGCCCGTTGGCGAGTTTTCCTATCAGTACCTGTGGATTCGGCGTGAGCGTATCCGACAGCTTTTGGGCATGTAGGGGGAAGTACAAGAAAAGGAGTAAGCCCATTAAATAAGTTGTTTTTTTAATCATAATTAAAAGGTGTTTTGTTGTTGTGTTATTGTAAATATATAGAAAACTTTCAAATAACCAATCATTTATTCATCCGCTTAATTTATAGTATCAAAGTATTTATGAGAACGCTGGAAATGGAGTCTCTTTTTTACCTTGATTGAAAATTATTATAAACAAAAAATACTTGATCTTGGTTTCTATCAGCAGTGTGGTTGGGGCATTGTTGATCGTTAGTACAAATAAAATGAAATAATATCAAATTTCCAAATTAATTCTAATGACTTAACATTAGTTAACTTATCAGGTCTTTTGGGTTGGTAATTCCAACGAGGTAATTATCCAAAAACTACTGCTGTAGAAATATTTCCCAATTCATAATTTCTTTTTCAATGTGTAATTTTTCCCGATTTTAATTAATTTCCAGTTCTTGTTTAATTCAATCTTCCAACCATCACCTTTAATTATTGTATCTGTAATTTCAGTGGGTACAGAGACCGTTACTTTTTGCCAATTCTTGCCTAATAAAGCTCCATTTTCGACAGTTAAAATTCCCCAATTATCTATAATCCTCAAGGCTGGATAGACTGTTCCTAAATTTTTTAAGGGCATAATGTTTCTCGGGTCAAAGCTAATATTCATATTTTCAAAATGGATTGTTAAAGTGGGATTTTTTAGAAATTTTATTTCATATTTTGCTATCAATTTCTTGCGTTTGATGTCTCTTTTTATTTCAAAAGCTGAAATTTTGCTGAAGCCATAATCGCCTTTAACGCTATTTATCGTATCCTTGAGATCGACAGGAATAGTAACATGGAAAAATTTCGTTATAAGATCAGTTAAGTTCGTGCTTTTTGATATCCCCTTGTTCCAATTATCATCTTTTAAATTCATTAAATAACCGTAAACAGGGATAGTTACATAAGCAAAAGACCTGACAAATGTAGGCTCATTATAAAAATTATTAATCGCTGTTATATAATGCTCTTTCAATTTTACATCAGTCCTGTCACTTAATATCGAGCCGGTATATTCGGCTAATCCTTCCAGGATTTCTAATGTGTTTTCTGTTTCTTTTGCCCCGGGATAAAGTTCATATCTGTAATGTCTAAACAGTAACGCATCTCTGATATGTTTTTGTCTAACGGTATCGTTGTCTGACATTAATGCTTTTTTTAATGCCTCTAATTCCAATTTTAAAAAAATTCTTCCGTTTAAATCATCTAAATGATTGCTTTGTTTTGTAATCAAATTTGCAAATCCAATTTCCGGTTGAATCCGGTGGAATAGTTCGTGTATTAAAAGATTTAGCCTTTCGTTATAGTCTTTAGGTAAAGGCAACATCACCATCGACCATCTTTTTCCGTTCCAATCGAAAGCCGTATTAGCTATATTAATTCCTTTTGGTAAAACTCCCACATAAATTTCACCTTTTTTCGTTAGGACGCCTCTATTATCCGGTTCGTTCGCAATAATTGTTCTATTTTCTGAATTTACGAAAAGAAGCGGGCCGTAAAGTTGATGATTCCAGAGTTTCCCATTTTCTTTGGATAAGTATTCTTTCAAGCCTTTAAAAATATTTTCATATTTCGTTAGTCGACTTTTACTAATTTTAACTGTACTGTTTATTGTCGAATTATGATTACAACTCAAAAAAGAAATTGTAACAAATAAGACTAAAATTTTCGTAATGTTTCTCATCTTCCTTAATTTTTAACTGAGCTTTCGCACTTGTTTAATAACCGTATAATTAATCATACGTCAAGAGTTTTGCAACACCCCATTTTTGTCACCCTGAGCAAGGCGAAGGGTCTCATACGCATCTGTATATCTGTAATTACAGATTCTTCTCCATAGGAGTCCTTCGGACACTATGTTACTAATGACGTATTTTGGTAATATGTTTTAAATCAGACACTTCAAAAATTCTCAAATCGTTAATCCTTGTTCGATATTTATTTGATTTAAGAACAAGGAATACCGATTTATGAATGAAGAAATGCCCTACCATACGTCATTATTTGTTAGTTATCCCATTTCTCCGGGTTTTGTGGTTCAGGATGACAATTTTTTTAGTTTCGCAAAGCACTCATTTCATAACTAATATTTTAAACCAATTTAGTCATAAGTACGAAAATCAGAAGATTATTTTGTCCATACAGATGACTGAGCTCCAAAACGGCAGGCGAACATCCAATCTAGGGGCTATTATCCTCTTGAAATTCCAACAATTCACCGGGCTGACATTCCAATACTTTGCAAAGTAATTCCAGGGTAGAAAACCGGATGGCTTTGGCTTTTCCCGTTTTCAAAATGGAAAGGTTCGACAACGTAATTTCGACCTTTTCTGAGAGCTCAGTCAAACTCATTTTTCGTTTGGCAAGCATTACATCCAAATTTACGATTACTGCCATGTCTATATTGTTAAATCCTTTTCTTGCTTCAATTTTAATCCTGTTATAAATATATGGGCAAGAACCCATATAAATAAGGCTTCCCACAACATATGCTCGTTAAATAGAAAACTATTTTGAATTTCGATATGACCTGTAATATAATAAGAGGCAAGTAGCGAAGAAACAAAGGCTACAAGCCAATAGCCGGCTAACACATAAGATATTCTCTTTAATAGGGAAATATTTTTAACCGTAAAGGTCTCTCCCTTTTTAACGTTTTTAATAAATCTTCTAAAAATCCATGCTAAATATGTTAAAATTAAAAAATATAAAAGCATAAAAGGGGCAATTTTTTTTGCGATAAAGTCGGGTGGATTAATAAAATTTATTGAGTAAGTAGAGCCTGTTAACTTTAATTTTATATCCTGCTTGTTCATAAGCAAGTGGCTGGGTTTTGAAACACTTATTAAAACGGGCACAGTTCCTCCAACAAACGAATTACCCTTGTTGACCCCTGTATATAAAAGAATAGTACCCACTATTAACAGAAAAGAATAGAACATTAAAAGCCAAAATGTAACATTGGTTATCCAATAAATTAAGCGAATGCTCAAAGGAGATTTTTTCGTTTCCATGGGTTTTGTATTTAATAATTTTCGACAAAGATATACTAAATTTATTTATAAACAACATTTTTTTATTGTTTTTCAATAAATTTTAGATGAAGATCAATAATAGTAAGAAACAAGCCCATAATGAGGTTGACCCATTTCAAAGCTTGAAAAGTGAGTATATTTCCCTTTATTGAAAATAATTATAATCAAAAAATATTAGGTTTTGGTTTCTATCAGCAGTGTAGTTGGGCATTGTTGTATTTCATTTCAAATGTAGACAAACTTCCAAATATAGTTTAACCTTTTAACTTTTATTATGTTATACAAATCCTCCCAAAGCTGTACAATTTGTATACACGGTTGAATTTTGGCTAATTATCTATCCAGGCGCAAGTTTTGCCAGTAAACTGGGTTATGAGGGCAGGCTTGTACCATCTGGGATTTTTCGCATCATGTTTCATTACTTCGGGAATCTTTCTGTAAAAAAACCAAATTTCTTCAAATCCAAAATGTTTGCGTCTAATTAATCATAAAAGTAAGGCTTTGAGTTTTTTTATTGAATTTTGAGCGGCATTTGCTTCTGCCACATGCTGTAATATTTTTGTTTCAAATTAAATAATTCTTCGTGCGTACCGCTTTCAATTACCTTTCCTTTTGCCATTACTACAATTCTGTCAGTATTCAATACGGTACTTAATCTGTGTGCTATCATTATTATGGTTTTCCCTTCAGACTTCAGTTCCCTGATAACATTCATTATTTGCTCTTCACTTTCGGAATCCAGCGAAGAGGTGGCCTCGTCTAAAATAATGATTTCCGGTTCACGATATAAAACGCGTGCAAAAGCCACTATTTGCCGTTGTCCGCCGGAAAGTGAAAATCCATTCTCGCCCACATCTGTAAAAAATCCTTGTGGTAACTCATCAATGAACTTTTGGAGCCCTACTTTCATGCTGATTTGCATAATTTTATTCATATCAGGCTCAAAGTCACCAATGGCAATATTTTTGGCAATGCTCCCTTTAAACAAGTCCACATTTTGAGGAACGACCCCGACAATTTTTCTTAATGAATAATTGTCAAGCTGTGTTATGTCAATATTGTTAATAAATATTTTACCATCTGTAAGCGGATAAATATTTTGTAATAAATGAATTAATGTAGATTTCCCTGAACCACTTTCTCCGACAATGGCCGATATTTTACCCTTTTCTATATGGAGGTTAAAACTATTAAACACATCCACCCTTGTACCGTAACGAAATGAAACATCAGCAAAAGTAATATCTCCTAACATTTCTTTTGTTAGTACAATTTTGCTCTCCTTTTCTCCTTCCAAATCCATAATCTCAAATAGACGGTCTGAAGCAATATAGGCATTCTGTATGCTTTTGTTTACCCCTATCAATGAATTCAACGGGCCTGTGAAATAAGCAAGTATCGCATAAAACGACATCAATTCGCCGGGGGTCAGATTCTTTGACAATACAAAATATGAACCTATCCACAGCACAATAATTGTAAAAATGGAAGAAAAAAAATTGGATGAATAGGAACTGAAAACGGAATTTAACCCTGATGTATAAGCAGTTTCCAATAATTTTACAAATTTATTCTCCGTACGTATGTTAAAATAATCTTCGATACCAAAACGCTTTATTGTACTTACCGTATTAATCGACTCCACCAAATGACTCTCCAATGTGGCAGATTGTTCCATTACTTTACGCTCTGTTTTTTTGTTCAATTTGTTTGTAATATAATACAAAATAACATACAATGGAATGATAATCATTACTATAAGAGCCATTTTCCATGAATAAATGAACATCAAGCCAAAGGAAAAAGTAACGATTAATACACTTACGATCAAATGGATCAACGTATTATTAATAAAGGCCCTAATTTTAACAGCATCGTTAATACGTGAAATAATCTCACCAGTACGCATGGTGTCAAAAAATCGTTGTGGAAGTTTAAGTAAGTGCTTATAGTACCCCAAAATAAGTCGGGCATCTATCAACTGGCCCGTTTTTAATGTGAAAACAGTTTGGAAAACACCAAGGAGAACCTGTACTACAATCAGGGCAATCATAACAAGGCTCATCAAATTCAGAAGATTTCTATTGCCGTTTACAAAAACAAAATCTGTTAGTTTTTGAATATAAATTGAGGTCGAAAGTCCGATAATGGAATAAAAAACAGCCCCCACAAGTGCTTGAGTCATCACCCATTTATGGGGTTTTAACAGATAAAAAAGACGGGCAAAATTTGATACCCTTTCGTTTTTTATTTCAAAACTTTCGCCGGGAATTAAAATGACCAAAACTCCTGTCCAGTCTTCGATAAATTCTTCCCTTTTTTGTGTTTTAATTTCCCCTGTCCCGGGATCCATTATTTCTATTTGCTTCTCGGTAACTTTTAGAATTACAACATAATGCAATAAATTCTGTTTTTTTAAATGCAGGTGAGCAATGGCAGGCTTGGGAATCTTCAATAAGGCATCGTAATTGCCTTTAACTCCTTTGGCTACAAAGCCTAATTTCTCAGCAGCTTCAATTAATCCAAGAATATTGGTCCCTTTTTTATCGGTATTGGCATATTGGCGTATTTTTGATAAGGGAATCTGCAAATCGTAATAAGCTGAAACTGACATTAAACAAGCTGCCCCGCAATCCGTTATATCGCGCTGCTTTACTTTTAACTTCCTTTTTTGGGGAAACATCATCATTTAATCAGTTTTAAAAACTTCAAATTCAATTACTAAACCTTATTAGTTCTTTTTTTGATCAAGTTCATTGGGGTTAAGCCAATTGCTGACATTATCATACAAAAGCTGGGCAAGCGTCCGTCGTATAAGGAAAAATCCGGCATTTACCGTCATCCCCTTTTTAACGGTTACCGTTTTACCTTTATAGTTTAATTTCTTCCCTGTTAATTTGCAACGGATTATAAAACTTGGCACACCTTGATTTGAAACATGCACATCGTTGGCAATTTCACTTACATAACCTTCCAGCATCCCCCACTGATTAAAGTTAAAAGCGCCAACACGAAATTTCACTTTTTGATTAGGTTTTATAAAACCGATATCGGTAGTTGAAACATAGGTTTCTACAATTAAGTCTGTTGTGGGGGTGATCATGCAAATTTCCTGGTTTGGATAAATATTGCCACCGGTTTTTATCCCGGAAAGATTTTGGATGTAACCGCTAATGGGCGCTATGATAAAGTATTTATCCAATTCCTTCTGCAAATTATTTAATTTGTCCTTTAAACTGTAAAACTGAGTTTGATTTTGGTTGAGTTGGTTTTGCCAGGCAGCAAGCTGGTCTTCGAATAGTTTGTTATACTGCAGCTTTGAATTGTCATACTTAAAAGATGCTTGTTCAAAATCAGCTATAGGTATTACCTCTTTTTTATACAAAGACTGCTGGCGCAAATATTCTTTCTTAAGAATAGATATATTCGATTTTTGAAAGCGCAAATCCGAGATAAACTTTTGTAGTTCCTGGTGATATAGAGGTGTTGAAACTTTAAAGGGCTCATAACTGCTATCTATTGTCAGTTTGGTAAGGGTCGATAAATCAGCATCCTGGTTCTCTATTAGTTGTATCTTTTCGTTAATAATGCTAATGCCCTTTTCTATTTCTGTTGTATCCACAAGCAATAAAGTATCCCCTTGATGTACAAAATCGTTTTCCTTAATCTGTATTAATTCAATCCGCCCGTAAACCGGCGACATTATCTTTGTAGCCTGCTCTTTGGATGTGATGATTCCAGGGCTGTTCACATTCACATCTACTTTTATCCAAAATATAGCCACTCCGAATGCAACCATTATAAAAATTAAAAGCCAATAAATGGCTTTGCTTTTTGTGGAGTGCTTTTTTATCAGGCTCTCTGTGGAGAATTGGGTTATGGAAGAGGGGAAGATATCCTTCATTTATTTTTGCAAAAACGTTAACAAAGCTAATAAGTTAATTAAAGAATGCAATAGAAATACTATAAGAAAAGCACTTTGTTTACGGTAGAGTGAAATATAATAGGCAGTTGCTAATATGATACCGTATAATGTAGCAGCCAAGATGTAAGACAAACTATAAGGATGAGAAATGCCAAATGCTAAAGAAGAAATAAATATTGAAATAAAAAAGTTGTATCTTATTTTGGGGACAAAAGCCCTAGTTATATATATAATGAGCGTCTGATACAAAATGGTCTCAAACACAGGGTCCCATATCACAACAATCAGTACTGTGACGATTTTTCCAAAATGCTCTAAATAATTTACATTATAATTTGAAGTACCAAGTGGTGAGGAAAAAAATGATACAATTAGGCTACTTAAAAGCATCAAAATAAACGCAATTCCAAAAAACAAAAAGACATTCAATTTTGAAGCTTTTCTAATAAAATTTAAAATTGTCATTGTAAGGTTCTTAAATTAAACTAATAGTGTCTATTAAAATATATTTTAATAGACACTATTTATAATGAAATGAAGTCAGAAATTAGCGGGCCCACGCGTTAACCATTGTGTCATAACCAGAACTACCGAGTTTAATATCTTCATAAAGCAAAACCCCCATAGCAAAACCAATATCTTCAAAGATACTGCCTCCATTAACTTCTATTAACTCAGTTTTTCTAATTTCATATACGTCATAACTTTTAATATCTATCTTTTTCATTTTTTAAGTTTTTATAACAATTTTATATACTTTAATTTAAGTTCTTACTGGCCCATGCATAACCTTCTCCCATTCCCTTAAAGTAATCTGGTATGGCACTGACAGCCGCAGCTACCCATCCCCAAATCGATCCTCCGTCAACATTAATAATTTCAGTAGCATCCATTTCTTGGACACCAAACCGATCTAAATCTAAATTTTTCATAATATCAAATTTAAAGATTATTTCAATAAAATCTCCGTCTTCAAAATTAGGCAACGGATACCCGTTTGTTTTCGCTCTTGACCGGGCGTACCCAAAAATCCTATCTCATTTCAATGAAGGGGGTATTTTTCCCTCAAAGGGGGTATTTTCCCTTCAATTGAAAATAATTATAATCAATACAATAATGATTTTGATTTCTATCAGCAGTATGGTTAGGGCGTTGTCGGTACTCATTACAAAGCAAAACTATAATAAAAAAATCAGAATCTCCAAATTTATGTTGATTATTTAACATCATTTTTACTTACAGGCTCTTTCGGGTTTGTTATTCCATTAAAAAAATTGTCCTGGTATATTCCTGAAGAGCTATGGATCTCAGATTATTTAAAATCCGGGAAAAATATAAACTTAATATGGCCATTTGCAATAAACCCCAAAAATCAATAACATTGCAAGATAAAAATACAATCATGAGAAAGCTTCTTTTTTTCATTCTACCTCTTGTAAGTATATCGTTATTTGGTTGCCAACCAGGGATTAAAAGCCATACTGATACCGCTGTCCACACTCAAACTGCTGACACAGTATTGTCCATGCCCTATAACAAAATCCTGAAACCGGCAGGCAGCCAACTCTTTTTCGGTGATTCGGCTTTGGAAAATCATGCCTTGGATGTGGCCTTGTCGCCCGACAGAAAGATCCTCGCTGTGGAAGGCCGTTATTGCGTAGTTTTTGTAAATACCACCGACAATAAAATCATGTACCGCCTGGTTTTGAGGAAATTCGATAAAAGCAATGCCATGAACACCTATTCGGGCATCAGCTGGTTTCTGGACAATGGAAAGCAAACTGTTTTATGGGGGACACGAAACAATTTAATGCAAGCTGTTTGGGACGGAAAAACCGCTAAAATTGTAAAAACCTATAATTTCCAGCCAAAATCCGGAGTCAAGGCATCCATTCCTAACGAAATGGTAATTCGCCGGGAAAAAGGGAAAAACATGGTCTATCTGGTTTTAAACGGGAATGACGAAGTAGTCAAGCTTGAACTTGGCCAGGGAAAAATCATCTGGCAAAAGCCTGTAGGCCTTGCTCCATATGGAATTACCCTAGCCAAAGGGGAATTGTATGTATCCAATTGGTCGGGTGCTGTTCCACGAAATAATGCACAGCCTACCGCCGGAATTCCTTGGGGCAAAGCCATGGTGGATAGATATGGGTCGGTTTCCTCCGGAACTGTGAGCCTCCTTGATACTAAAACCGGGAACACCCTCAAAGAAATTAAAGTGGGCTTGCACCCCAACGACATTATCAGCAGTCCTGATCAGGAATTCGTTTATGTGTCTAATGGAAACGATGACAACATCAGCGTAATCAGTACAAAAAACCATAAAGTTGCCGAAACCATTTCCGTACGTCTCAATAAGGAATTCAACCCTTATTATGGAGATTCGCCCAATGGCTTGGCTGTTTCGCCCAATGGCGATAAACTCTACGTTGCCAACGGGATGGATGATGCCCTGGCGGTAATTGCCCTGGGAAAAAAGGCTTCCACAAAATCCAAATCCGCTAAGAGTACGCTTTTGGGGTTCATCCCTACTGCGGCATACCCGGCAGGCATTGCAATTTATAAAGACAGCTTGCTTTATGTGGCCAATATTGAAGGGATTGGCGCCAGAATGACGGTAAAAAATAAAGAAAACAGAGCTTTTCAAACTTTCATAAAAGTTGATGGGAAAAGACGTCCCACAGCCGGGGCCTTCAACAGCCATCGGATGTTGGCTTCCGTTTCTATCATTCTGGTGCCTGACGACAAGAAGCTGAAAGTTTATACCCAAACGGTTATAAACACCAACCAACAAGCACGCTTGGCATTATTAAAATTGCTTCCCCGTAAAGGGATGAAAGCTGTTCCTGTGCCCCGGCGAATTGGAGAACCTTCGGTTTTTAAACATGTGGTTTACATCATCAAAGAAAACAGAACTTATGACCAGGTTTTGGGAGATGTAAAAAAAGGAAACGGCGATGCTGAACTGTGTACCTTCGGGAAGAAAATCACCCCTAATGCACATCAGCTTGTCGACGAATATGTATTACTGGATAATTATAAAGCATCAGGGAAATGTTCTGCCGAAGGGCATCTATGGACGGATGCATCCATCGTTACGGATTATATCGAAAAAAACGTACGTGCCTGGTACAGAAGCTACACCCATGTTTTATATGATGCCATGGCTTATCCCAAAACAGGCTTTTTGTGGGATAATGCACTTGACCACGGGAAGAGTGTAAGGATTTATGGAGAAGCTGCCATTCCGGAATGGACAAGTGGCAAAACATGGCTGGGTGTTTACAGGGATTTCCAAGCCGGAAAACCATTTCATTTCACCAATAAAACCACTATCGACCGGGTGCGTGGAATTTTATCCCCGACATATCCCGGTTACGACAGCCACAATGTTCCTGATGTTTTAAGGGCTAAGGCTTTTATTGATGAGCTGAAAGCTTACGAGAAAATGGATGGAGATGCTTTTCCCGCGCTCAGTATTATGGCACTACCTGACGACCACACGGGTGGAACTTCGCCTAAACATCCCACTCCCCGAGCAATGGTGGCCGATAATGATTATGCCCTGGGACAGATCATTGAAGCCCTCTCAAAAAGCAAATTCTGGAAAAACACGGTTGTTTTTATTACGGAAGACGATTCTCAACACGGATGGGATCATGTTTCGGCCTACAGGACAGTGGGAATGGTTGTCAGTCCTTATACCAGAGATGGCAAAGTAATTTCAACCGATTATAACCAAACCTCCATGATCCGGACTATAGAACAAATTCTGGGTTTGCCCCCGATGAACATTGAGGATGCAACGGCCAACCCTATGTATGATGTATTCTCTAACAAGATAGACACCACTCCTTATCATGCGTTGAAAAATCAAATTCCATTGGATGAAATGAATCCTCCGCTGAGTGCATTAAAAGGGAAAGCAAAAGACTTTGCGCGGGCTTCGGAGTTAATGGCTCAAAAAGGCATTGATGCCGGTGATGATGATTTGCTTAACAGGATTATTTGGTCTTCTGTAAAGAAAAAAGAAGCCTATCCCGCTAAATTTGCCGGAAAAGACAAAGATGATCTTTGACCTTAAGCCATTAAATAACACCCATAAAAACAGAAAGATTAGCAATGGTTTCTTTCATCGCGACCAGCGTTTCCAGCTTAATTTTCCCTACCACATAATGGGTTCCTTTTCCGGAATATTGTTCTGAAATTTCTTCAAACTGAAAATATTGCAAGTCTTCCTTTCGTGTATAACGCAAATAAATGGTCAAGATCAGTTGGTTGGAAAAAGAGGGCTTATTAAAATATTTCAGCTTTTTATATTCATATTTATAATTATGGCTTAAAGCCGTTATATCTGACAGAACCGCCGAGCCGGTGGGAAACGCCCCCGCCCCTTTTCCAAACATGAATTGCTTGTCGTAATACGCCCCTTCAATCACCACGCCATTATATTCATCCTCCACATTATAAATATACTCATCTTCGCCCACAAACTGAGGGGCAACATATAGCGACACCGAATTATTATTTGTCTTCAATACCTTCGCTACCAGTTTGATTTTCAAGCCTTTTTCCTTGGCAAACTGCACATCAAACTCATTGATATGGGCAATTCCAAAACGAAAAATTTCCTCCGGGGCTACCAGTAATCCAAAGGCATGGGCAGTGATGATTACGAGCTTAAATAAAGAATCATTTCCATTGACATCAAAAGCAGGATCACTCTCGGCAAAACCCAATTCCTGGGCCTCTTTAAGTGCCGCATTATAATCCTGGCCATACCTGAAAATTTTTGTTAGGATATAATTGGAAGAACCATTCAGAATGCCTGTAACAGACAACAACAAATCGTTATCATAATATTCTTCCAAATTTCGAATGATGGGAATGGAGCCACAAGCTGAAGCATCATACAGGAGCGAGTTCCCTGTATCTTTTTGAATTTGAATCAGCTCTTCCAAATGAGCTGCAAGCATCTTTTTATTGCCCGAAACCACATCTTTGCCATTCAAAAGAGACTCCTTTACAATTTGATAGGCATCTTCTGCATCATCAATCAGCTCAACAACCACGTTAATGTCACTGTTAGCAATGATCTTATTCTGGTCGCGGGTAATGATATCCAACCCAATACTTCTTTCCTTATCCTGCTTTACGCAAATGGAAATGATTTGGGCGTCAACGGTTTTGCTGTTTTGCAATACAGTGTATAAACCCTGACCAACCACGCCAAGGCCATATAATCCAATGTTTAGTTTTTTCATTTTTAATTTTAAAAACCGCTAATTTCTTTCATAAACACTCTGACAACTTTGGTCAACAAATCATATTCCAACAAAAACCCATCATGGCCATACTCGGAATGAATATATTGCAAGCGGGCACCAGGAATATATTTACTAATCAATTCCTGATCTTCTTTCGGGAAAAGGATATCGCTATCAATGCCGATTCCCAGTGTCCGGGCTTTTATGCCGGTCAATGCCGTTTTTAGTCCGCCGCGGTTCCTACCCACATGATGGCTATCAAAAGTCCTTGTAAGGGCATGATAGGAATAGGCATTAAATCGCCGCGCCAGTTTTTCTCCCTGGTATTGCTGATAGGTAATAGCTTTTAAATTTCTATAATCATCTTCTTCCTTCAGCGACTGAGTTTTATTAAAGGCATGTGCATTCCTGTAGCTCAATAGAGCCATGGCTCTGGCCGCTTTCATCCCTTCTTTACCACCTTCCGGGATATTACTAAAAAAACTTTTGTCGGCACGGATGGCCATCCGTTGGGCCTCGTTGAGCCCTGCTGTCCAGGAGGTGGCTTTAAGCCCACTGGCAATCATGATCAAATGCTTAACCACCGCTGGTTCCATAATGGCCCATTCAACTGCCTGAAAACCGCCAATTGAGCCACCTGTTAATACCTGAATTTGCGAAATTCCCAGATGTATCCGCAAGGCAATATGTGCATTTACCACATCGCGGATGCTAACATCCGGAAAACGATTATAAAAAATTCCTCCCTCTTCATCTGCTGACAATGGGCCGGTGGTTCCATAACAAGAACCCAAAATATTGGCACACACAATAAAATGTTTGTCAGGGTCAAAGCATTTTCCTTTACCAACCAAACCATACCACCAATCAGCAACATCCGAATTGGCGGTAAGGGCATGACAAATCCAAACAACATTACTGCCGTCCGAATTTAACCGGCCATAAGTATGATAGGCAATTTCCACACCGGAAAGATGTTCGCCACTTTCGAGCGGGAAATTGCCTGTAAGCTTCAGAAACTGCACCATAAACTATATCTGATTTAATCCTTGCTCTATATCTTCGATAAGGTCGTCAATATGCTCAATACCCACGGAAAGGCGGAGTAGGGTCGGGCCAATTCCCACCGCTTCCAGTTGCTGGTCGCTCAATTGCTGATGGGTGGTTGAAGCCGGCTGAATGATCAAGCTTCGTGTATCGCCCACATTCGCCAAATGACTCACCAGCTGGAGGCTTTCAACAAAACGGGAAGTTGTCTCTTTTGTTCCCTTCAATGAGAAGCTTAAAACAGCTCCAAAACCGTTTTGGAGGTACTTTTTTGCAGTCTCGTGCTTCGGGTCTGTAGACAAACCGGGATACGAAACTTCCGCAACCTTGGGTTGACGAGACAACCATTCTGCCAGTGCAAGGGTATTGTCAACCGACCTTTGAACCCTCAACGAAAGGGTTTCGATTCCCTGCAACAAAAGAAAGGAGTTGAAAGGACTCAGTGCCGGGCCAAAATCGCGAAGTCCTTCTACCCGGGCTCTAATGATAAAGGCAATATTCCCAAAGTCGGAGTCTTTTCCGAATACATCAGAAAATACCAAACCATGGTATCCTTCGGATGGCTCAGAGAACTGAGGGAATTTACCATTACCCCAATCATAACTACCACCATCAACGATAATGCCGCCGATGCTGTTGCCATGACCACCTATCCATTTGGTAGCTGATTCGACTAAAATATCAGCACCCAGTTCCAGTGGTTTACAAAGATATCCTCCGGCACCAAAAGTATTGTCAACCACCAGCGGAATGTCGTATTTTCGGGCTAAGGCAGCAAATTTTTCAAAATCAGGAACCTCAAAGCTGGGGTTTCCGATGGTTTCAAGGTAAATGGCTTTTGTATTTTGGTCAATAAGTTTCTCAAAATGAGCAATATCCAGGTCTTCCGCAAAGCGAACCTGTACGCCAAGGCGCTTAAAGGCAACCTTAAACTGATTATAACTTCCTCCATAGAGATAAGGTGAAGACACAAAGTTATCACCCAGGCCCAAAATATTATTTAAGGCAATAAACTGTGCCGAATGTCCCGATGCTACTGCAAGTGCGGCTACGCCACCTTCCAATGCTGCCAATCTTTTTTCCAACACATCAGTGGTGGGGTTCATCAAGCGTGTATAAATATTCCCAAATTCTTCCAAGCCAAAGAGTTTTTTGGCATGTTCCGTACTTTTAAAAACGTAAGAAGTGGTTTGGTATATGGGAACAGCTCTTGAAAGCGTTGTTTCATCCGGGGTATGGCCGGCATGAACCTGTAATGTTTCGTATTTCATGATATTTAAATTTAATTAATTGATTGATTAAAAATTTCCTGATGAATAAAATGGATGGCGCGAGTCACTAATGCCCGCTTAATAACCAGATAAATGGCTACTTCTGAAGCACCAAATACTATCTGTTGTATGTTGACACCGGCCTTGGCTAAAGCGGTAAACATGCCTGCGGCAAGGCCTTCTTTTTGACTGATTCCCTGTCCTATGGCAGCGATCCAGGCAATGTCATCGTTTATCTCAATTTCAAAGTCCCGGGTTTTGTTGACCTCCTTAACAATTTGCCCGGCTTTAGCCAGATCCTGTCGGGAAAGAATGAAATGAATAGCCGTTTGAGAGGTAACCACCGAGCGTATATTAATACGTGCTTCGTCAAAAGCAGTGGTAACCTTAGCAAGGATTCCTTTTTGTATTCCGACTCCACTACCCTTCAGTTTGAGAAGGGAAATATCAGCATTGTAGGTAATACTCTTAATAATTTCCTGACTGACAACGCTTTGACTACTTATTAGACTGGCTTCATTTTCAGGAACCTGATGCTTATCAGGATTGAATAGACGAACCGAAATCCCTTTAGAAACCAAAGGTTGAATCGTACGTGGGTGCAGTATTCTGGCACCAAAATAGGACAGCTCTGCTGCTTCCAGATAATTGAGCCTGGCAATTTTTTTCACTCCGGATATGATCTTAGGGTCAGCACTCAAATAGCCGTCCACATCTTTCCAAACATCCAGCGAAACTGCATCTACACAATGGGCAATACAGGCGGCAGAATAATCCGAGCCGCCTCTACCAAGAAGTATGGTTTCACCCTGCTCACTTATGGCATAAAACCCTGGAATTACGTACGAGAACTTGCCGTTTAAATGGGCTTGCAAGTTGACAGACGATTTCTTTAGCAGGATACTTCCCTGAAAAAACCTTCTGTTACTGATCAAACCTATCTCTTCAGGTAAAGCCAATACACTAGGAAATCCATTTCCATTTAAAATGGCATGAATCACCCGGGCACTCATCTTCTCACCATAACTTAATATTTCATTGACTCTGATAGCTTGTGGTTTCTTTTCATCGAGCATTAGTACTCTTAAAGAAAGCAAACAATTATCAATGGCAATCCCTGACTCCTTAATGGCTTGGGGATCTGAAATATATTTTTTCAAGGGAGAAATATGTATCTCTTTGAGCTCATTCAACAGCTCATCCACCTCCTTCACCTTAAAAGAAGCCAAACGATCAGTAACACCGTAAAAAGCAGACACAACCACTATCACAGGATGTTGATAAGCCTTTACCAAAGAGATAATTCTGGAAAAGCTTTCCGTATCTTTCAGGTTAGATCCCCCTATTTTTAAGACGATTTTATGCATTATGCTGATTGAATTATATGTTGAAATTAGTGACCCCCTACGTGGATAAATCCGTATAGAAATTCATAAATACAAGGGACATTGTATTTGAGATAAAACACAATGCCCCTATCGCATTCGCATCTGACAAATAAAGGGAAGGATATTTCTTAGAAAACTTTTGGCTCCAAGACGAACAATTTGTTGTTGCCCTTGCTTATTATACAAGTTGGAAACTCCGTAATATAAATAATTTAATTTCATGGCAAATCTGTTTAAATTATAATTCCCTTCCGAAATTCTCGGAAGCGGTAGGTATTGGCACCTTACCTTAAAGGTAGGTTGCCGGAGCTTCAAAGAGCCTAATCTCTCCACTCCTCTTTATAATTCAAACACCCTTATGGAAGGAATATTTGAATAACGCGACAAAATTAAATAAAAAATTTAAGCAAACAAGAGTTTCTGAAAAAAATTCATTTAAAGTGATTAAATCCATAGACACGAGGCTCCTTGGAAATTCATTATTTCAGCCTTGATACCTTGGGATTCCTCCTCAGTCGTACTTCCTTCGTTACCAATGACAACTATTTGTAAGAATCAGAAATTCTGCATTTTAAAAAATAATCTTTTGAATAATGAACATCGATTAACGATTTGCGAACTTCAAAAATCAAAAATCGTTAATGAATGTTCGATATTTTATTTAAGTTGTCATATCACTATGTGCGCCACTTTTTCCGGGGTCTTGGGTCTCGATAGGACAAGTTAAATTGTTGGCTTTGAGCTTACCTATAACAAGCTTGTGCTCATTCGGATTTGCCTGCTCGCCGACAGGTTTGGCAATCTGAATACAATACGAGTCAGGACTTTAAATCGTTTCTTCTTTGGGTTGGGATTGCAAATCCCGACCAGCGGTAACATAAGCCTTTCAGCTCGAACAAGAGCTGAAAGGCTGAGAAATAATCCCTTAAAAAACACCTCCATACAGTAAAATATTTTTTAATTTTGTCTTTTGCTAAATTTATGGACACAGACCTTATCTTTCATTATTTTCCCGAGCTTTCCAATAAACAGCAAGAGCAGTTTCAACAGCTTGGTTCGCTTTATCAGGAATGGAACAGTCAAATCAATGTCATTTCCCGTAAGGACATGGATCAATTTTATCTGCACCATGTGTTACATGCGCTCGCCATTGCAAAACTAGTCCCCTTCAAAGCTTTTACCGAAATTATGGATGCGGGAACAGGTGGCGGATTTCCGGGAATACCATTGGCTATTCTTTTTCCGGAAGCACACTTTTATCTGGTAGATTCCATTGGAAAAAAAATAAAAGTGGTAAAAGAAGTGGCCGCTTCCCTAGGATTGAAAAATGTTGAGGCTGAACAAATACGGATGGAACAGGTAAACCGGACTTTTGATTTTATTGTCAGCCGAGCGGTTACCGATCTGGAAGCTTTTACCCGCTGGATTTTTTACAAAATTCATCACCAGTCCTTCAACCGCATTCCCAACGGTATTTTATATTTAAAAGGGATGGAAATACAGGACGAAATTCGGCGTGTCAAGCTGCTTAAAAGAACCAAGGTCTCCACATATCCAATACAGGGGTATTTTACCGAAGAATATTTTCGAAGCAAACAGATTGTGCATGTTTATTAATAAGACTCACTTTTAAATATTTATTGTACCTATTTATTTGAATTTGTTGCCTGCCGGATGGCAAAAGATGAAGGAAAGACTAGCTTTGAAAGAATTATTTCATATTGAAAGCTTTTTGGGATGGCAGCCAAAAAATTCTTATTTTCGCCCGTTCTTCTTTTTAAACATCATTTTTTTAAAATAAATTATATGACAGAAGCAATACAGAAATCTCTCAGGGAGTCTCCGGTCGCGCGATGGACGGCCATGTTTTTCGTGTCGATGTCCATGTTTGGAGCTTATTATTTTAACTATGCAGGGTCTTCAGTCAAACCGGTTCTGGAAATCGCACTTGGGTGGACAAGTAAGGATCTGGGGCTTTACACTGGTTCTTACGCAATTTTTAATGTCTTTCTATTGATGTTGATTTTCAGCGGTTTCATTCTCGACAAATTCGGGGTTAAAATTACAGGTTTAGCCGCCACAGTATTTATGGTTGTGGGTACAGGGATCAATTATTGGGCAATGACTGCTATGCCTGCCCCCATGGCCAGTAAACTGGTTGCATTGCCTTTTTATGGTCATACGAACATGCAGGTGATTATATCAAGTCTTGGTTTTGGTATTTTTGGTATTGGTAGCGAAGCCACTGGTATTACGCTTTCCAAAGCCATTGTTAGGTGGTTTAAAGGAAAAGAAATGGCTCTGGCCATGGGTATGCAGATGTCTCTTGCCCGTATGGGAACTGCTTTAGCTTTTTTTGTTTCTATACCGCTTGCTATTAAATTCACTTATAGCTCGCCCATTCTTTTGGCCTTTGTTCTGATGCTTCTCGGACTAGTTGCCTTTATCGTTTTCATTATTTTGGATAAAAGACTTGATGCTTCTGAGAAGGGTATGGTAATCGAAGAAGAGGAGCCTTTCCGCGTTAAAGATATTTTATCCATTATAAACAACAAAGCATTCTGGTATATTGCTATTCTCTGTGTTTTATTCTATGGCGCTGTATTTCCGTTCCTATTTTTTGCACCTGACTTTATAATCAATAAATATCATGTTGCACCGAAACTGGCTGGACTTATTCCAGGGTTGCTTCCCTTTGGAACCATTTTCTTAACTCCATTTTTTGGAAGTATATATGATAGAAAAGGAAAAGGAGCAACTATTATGATAATTGGTGCTGTTTTGCTTCTTATCGTACATAGTTTCCTCGCCGTTCCTTTCTTAAACCAATGGTTATTTGCAGCAATAATGGTTATCATTTTAGGAATCGCATTTTCATTAGTTCCATCTGCTATGTGGCCGTCTGTACCAAAGATTATTCCTGAAAAGAAGCTGGGAACTGCATATGCAATTATCTTTTGGATCCAAAATGTAGGCCTATTCATTCTTCCAATATTAATTGGAGTTGTATTGAACTCATCAAATCCCAGTGTCTCACCGAACAAAGCGCTTATAAAATCATCAATCGAACAAAGTTTTAATAAGGTATTAGCTGAAAAAGGTGTTACATATGATGCAAAAGCCCTAAAAAAAGCTATAGATAAGACTACAGGAAAAGTTGTTGATTCAATAGTAAAATACACATACTATGTACCTACGCCTCAAAAAGATGTAAATACAGAACAACTTAAAAATAAGATTATTCAAAGTGATCTTAATTCAGCAGCCGGCTTAACTTTAATTAAGGCCGATCAAGCCTCCCTCGAAGACCTTGGTAGTACGTTTGTTAAATCTACTTATCCTATTATCCAAAATGAAAAACTGAACATCACTTATAATTACCAGAGTGTTATTTATATATTTATCATCCTAGGAATCTTGTCTGTAATTGTCAGCCTCCTACTGAAAGCCGAAGACAAGAAAAAAGGATATGGGCTCGAATTACCAAATATGGAAAAGAAAACGGAAGCTTAATAATTTGGTTTCTGTAACAGTTAAAGGCCTGCAAAAATATTTTTGCAGGCCTTTTTTTTCGTTTTTCTTTTGATTCTCGAGCCATGCTATTTTTTTAGTTCAAATTAATCAACAATTTAACAATTTTAACTTTTAACCTGAGCCTTCAAAAATGACCCTAAGCAAATATTTCTTAATTTTACGAGCTAAATTCAAAATCACATAAATAATAGAAACATGAGTAAGGACATATTAAAATTACAGCCAGAATCCTTGTGGAAGAACTTCTACAGCCTGACACAGATTCCGCGGCCTTCAAAAAAAGAAGCCAAGGTGATCGAATTCATGAAAAAATTCGGAGAAGACCTCGGATTAGAAACCCTGGTTGATGAAGTGGGTAACGTTATCATTAAGAAACCAGCCACCGAAGGAATGGAAAATCGTAAGGGGATTGTTTTGCAAGGACACCTCGACATGGTTCCTCAAAAGAATTCTGACTCAAATCACGACTTTGAAAAAGATGCCATTGATGCCTATGTGGATGGCGACTGGGTAACCGCAAAGGGAACCACCCTTGGTGCCGACAATGGTATGGGGGTAGCTGCTGCTATGGCTTTACTCGAAGCTAAAGATATCGAACATGGCTCCATTGAAGCACTTTTCACCATAGATGAAGAAACTGGAATGACTGGTGCCGAAGGCTTGAAAGCAGGCCTACTGGATGGTGATATCCTCCTCAACATGGATTCTGAAGATGAGGGAGAGCTCTATATTGGTTGTGCAGGTGGTGTAAATACGAATGCCAGCCTTGACTACACTGAAGAAGAAGTACCGGAAGCTGTAGTAGCTTACAAAGTAACCGTAAAAGGGCTTAAAGGTGGACACTCAGGCCTTGATATTAACCTTGGCAGGGGCAATGCCAATAAGATTCTAAATGCGTTATTGTTTACTTCGGCAGACAAATTTGGTTTGCGCATGGCTAATTTTGAAGGCGGAAACCTTCGCAATGCAATCCCTCGTGAATCATTCGCAACTGTCGTAGTTCCTACTGATAGTCAGGAAGATTTTGAAAAATTCGTTGCAGCATTTACCAAAATCGTTCAAGACGAATTTAAAAAAGATGATCCGGGAGTAGAAGTGACTGCCGAAACAGCTGAATTACCAACCAAAGTAGTTGCTCAAGCAGCTCAGGCAAGTCTTTTTAAAGCTGTTGCTGATTGCCCCAACGGTGCCACTGCCATGAGCAAAGAACTGAAAGACATTGTCGAAACGTCTACCAACCTGGCCATTGTAAAAGCCGGCAACGGTAAGATGGAGATGGCCAGCTTACAGCGTAGCCTAACCGAAGAAGGAAAAGACAAATTAGCTGCCGATGTGCGCGCATCCCATGAGGCGGCCGGCTTCCAGGCAGAAAGCTCAGGAGATTATCCCGGATGGAAACCAAATCCGAGCTCTTCCATTTTGAAAGAGATGAAAGAAATATATAATACCAAATATGGGAAAGTTCCGGAAGTGAAAGTAATTCATGCCGGACTCGAATGCGGTTTATTGGGTTCTGTTTATACCAATTGGGATATGATTTCTTTCGGACCAACCATTCGTTGGCCTCACTCTCCTGATGAAAAGGTAAACATTGCCACAGTACAGAAATTCTGGGATTTTCTGCTGTTAACCTTGAAAAACGCCCCGGAGAAATAAACGTTTAGCAAACCATAAGCCCCGCAAGATTATAATGCGGGGCTTCATTACTTCATTAAAACCGACTTTTAGGATGGATTTCCTCAAAAAGGATTGATTTTTTTCAAAAAGGTTTTTGTGAATTCAAAAAATAAACTATTTTTGCACTCCCAAAATAAACAGGACGATGACAAAAAGAACTTTTCAACCATCAGTAAGAAAAAGAAAAAACAAACACGGTTTCCGTGAGAGAATGTCTACCGTGAATGGCCGGAAGGTGATCAAAAGAAGAAGAGCCAAAGGCAGAAAGAAACTAAGTGTTTCTGACGAGTACAGATAGTAGACGTCGCTTTTTCGCAATTTTTCTATATAGCTGTAAGAAATTAATGGAGGCTGTCTCGAATCTCGGGATGGTCTTTTTTTTATTGCCATCTTGTTTGTGCTGATATCACACCACAAATGGCACAAGCCTAAGCTCGTGCCATAACAACCACTAACAACATCACTATATATTAAATCATACAGCTGGCCAGGATCTTGACGAGACAAGGGGCGGCTGGTACGATCTCACAATCATTCCCAGGCCGTTAATTCTTTGAATATGGAGCCCACAAATACAACGAATGGCGACCTCCGGACTTTATAAAGACCAATTGCTTAATATCGCCCTTTTTATTTTTTTGCACATAAAGGCCCAACTTACTTTTCCCTTCAATATTCAGAACACGCTCAAAACGCTGACCGGTAATTTGCTGTTGTAGTCGTTGGTAAAGCAGCTCATTAACACTATGGTTTCCTGATTTTGCATCAAACTTCAACATATAAACTTTCTTGACACCATCCAGGTACTTTAATATTCCAGACAAGCCTTGATGGTTAATGGATAGTGAATCAGTATGAATTATTTGTAATTCAAATCCCTGCTTTTCTCCATAAACCCTTAAGGTACGAGCTATCCTGTTGTGGTTGCACGCCGCCAAAGACAGCATGAAAACCACAAGGATAAGAAAGCTGAATTTGAGATTATTATTTCTCATTTTTTCTTTTCATTTAATTTTTGCAGGTCGCTCATTCCCTGGATATTAACAGACTTGGAAATTTCGCTGATGGTTTTCATGTCGATCAACCCGGTAAGGCTCATAATCATGGTTTCTTTTGACCCACTAACAATCATCAGCAGCTCCTTAATTTTACCATTCCTATCCTGATTGGCGAGGAACTTCACCTTTCCATCGTGCCCATCCACGGTCATCAATTCTTTATAACCATCAATAGGGATAGATTTTTTTATGATGCGATAAAAGTCCAGTGCTTTAAGAGAGTCTTTGGGCTCATACACCAACATTTTTAACCCCTTTATTTGCTTTATGGCATCCTGAGCCTGCTTGGCTTCCCCGGAACTGTCTTTCATATTAAGACCTGCCAACATTTGAAACATTTCAGGTGAAATGTTGATGGAAGTGAAATTTGCTTTCCCCGCATATTTTGAATACAAGCCGTCGATGGCCGTTTGTGCGTTGGCGAATACAGGAGCTAAGGCCAGAGCCAGGACAATCAACGTGAATTTTAATTTATTCATGATTTTAGGTATTAATTGATTATTTATTGTTTTTATTTGGTTCTAAGTTAATGTACACACCATTGATTGACTGCATCAGCCGACGCGCTTTTTCCATTCCGCGAATTCTTTCTACTTCTTTTAGAGAAGTCTCCATCTTATCAATCTTTGCCAGTTGTTGTAGCGGTTTATTAAAATCTGCAGTAGCCGTCTTCACCGGAGCCAGCCCTTTATTCAAGTTTTGAGAAACTTCCTTTAAAGCTTTTTTGGTTTGTGCGAATGCCAGCTGTGGATTATTGATGGTGCCAACCAGCTGTGCTTGTGGAGAAAACAGCCCTCCCATCCATACTGCCAACACTATCATGGCCGCAGCAGCTAATCCTGAAAAGCTATAGATCAATCTCCTCCGATTCAAACGGGTAGATTTTTCTTCAATTTGTGCTAAAATAGCTTGATCAAAGTCTTCACCTAATACTTCTTCTTTCGTGATCTCGCTGAGTGAATTAAACAACTGCCGATCAGTTCTGAATGGCTCAGTATCTTTTTCCTGAGCGAAAAAGTTCCTTAACAATGCTTCCTCTTCCAGAGATGTCTCTCCTTTGTAGAAGCGATCAAGAAGTTGTCTGATTTTACTGTAATTCATGTTGCTGTAATTTTTCAATGGTTTCTCTGATTTTCTTCCTGGCTCTGGACAAATTCACCCGTAGATAATTTTTATCAAAACCCGTTATTTCTATCATTTCCTCAAAGCTAAATGCTTCTATATCCCGCAGTTGAATGATGGTTTTTTGCTGCTGTGGCAATTGCTCCATAATATGCAGCACCCTCTTTACCATATCCTTCTGTTCGGTTAACTGCTGTGGGTTGTGCTCACTACTTCTATTGATTTCAGGCACAAGACTCACGGCTTTATTTTTCTTCAGTTTAAGTTTATCCAAACATAAGTTCCGTGTCATGGTTAGCATGAAAGCTTCTATACTCCGATACTTTTCCAATTGATTACGCATACTCCATATTTTCAAATAAACGTCCTGCACAACATCTTCTGCCTCTTGGCGATTTGCAGTCAATCGCAAAGCCAGCCTATACAGCTTATTCTTTAAGGGCAAAAGCCTATTTTTAAATTCTTCGGCGTCCATTCAATTAGTCTGACGATACAATGAGAGAAATATTACAGATTGATAAAAATAAGGGAAAAATCGGAATGCCTTGTACATAATTTTTTTGAATACGACATATAAAAGCTTTTCTATCAATGATTTTTATTTATATTTGTTTCCACTCAAATTAATTATTTATAAACCTAAAATCAATTTTATGTTTAAAGGGCACCCTAAAGGATTGTACGTGGCATTTTTTGCCAATATGGGAGAGCGTTTCGGTTACTATACCATGTTGGCAATTTTTATTTTATACCTACAATCTAAATTCGGATGGTCGGCAACAGAAGCCGGGCATGTATATGGCGGATTTCTTTTTGGAATTTATTTTCTACCACTGTTGGGCGGCTTTATTGCTGACTATGTGTTGGGTTATGGGAAAACCATTATTCTGGGAACCATAATCATGTTCGCCGGATACATTATGTTAGCTATACCGGAAACTGGTCAATGGTTTATTTATGGTGCTTTGGCAGTCATTTCATTGGGAACAGGACTTTTCAAAGGAAACCTACAAGCCTTAGTAGGAAATCTATACGATGAGGCCAAATTCAGCAAGCTCCGCGATTCGGCATTTAACATTTTCTACATGGGTATCAACATTGGGGCTTTCTTTGCCCCCAGTGCTGCCAAAGCCATGCGTAAATGGGTGTTGGGATTACATGGCCTCGACTATGACAAAACCATCCCTTCGCTGGCGCACAATTATTTGAACGGTACTTTAGGCAACACCGCCGAATTAAGCAAGATTGCACATGCCCAAATGGGGAATGCTTTTACCAACCTGACTGATTTCTCACATCATTATATTGATGCCCTTGGAAGAGCTTATAACGCTGGGTTTGCCGTGGCTGGCTTGAGCATGATTGTTTCCCTGGCCATTTTTATCGGATTCCGAAAATATTACAAACATGCTGATGTCACGCACAGACAAAAGAAAGCACTTCAAACCGAAAAGGTTGTTGAATTAACACCCAAGCAAACCAAAGACCGCTTGATGGCATTGGGTTTGGTTTTTCTGGTGGTGATTTTCTTTTGGATGGCCTTCCATCAAAATGGATTTACACTTACTATTTTCGCCCGTGATTATACGGTAGGTGCTGTAAACAAGGCCACTGCCATTGTTTTTAACTTATCTACTTTCCTGCCTATCCTGATCGGGATATTGGGAATTGTTTTATTAGTTGGGAAAGCTAACTCTACAAACATTCGCTTCTCGGGAGCCGTAATCACCCTCGCCTCAGCAGCCGTTGCGTATTATACCATTGGCCAACTTCAATCGGAAGGAAATCCCATTTCACCTGAAACTTTCCAACAATTTAATCCAATTTTTATCGTGTTTTTAACACCCATAATTGTTGGCTATTTTGCATACCTCCAAAAACGAGGCAAAGAACCATCCTCACCAAAGAAAATTGGAATCGGAATGATTATTACAGCAGTTGGTTTCGGACTTATGGTATTGGCAGCACAAGGTTTAATGAGCCCACACGATCTTGCTCAGCAAGGAGGGGTTTCCGACTCCCTGCGTTCTCCGTTCTGGCTTATTGGCACTTATTTCACACTGACCATAGCCGAACTTTTTTTAAGTCCCATTGGCATCTCATTTGTATCAAAAGTCGCTCCTCCACAATTCAAAGGACTTGCTCAGGGAGGATGGCTGGGGGCCACGGCGGTTGGAAACTTGCTAGCCGGTTTTATCGGCCCATTTTGGGATAAATGGGAGTTATGGCAATTCTTTGGTTTATTGGTTGGACTGACTTTACTTTCGGCTATTTTCATTTTCTCCATTTTACGACTGTTAGAAAGGGCAACAAATTCTTGATAATGAATTGATAAAAAAAACCGTCATTGCGATGAGCTTTGGGTTGGCATGAGGCAAGGGCGAAGAAGCAATCCCTTATGAAAAGGAATTAGGTTAATAGATAGCGGTTGCTTCGTCAGCTTACACAAATCTGCCCTTTAATTTCCTTGCAATGACGCCTTTTATTACTTTTCGCAGGTAGCTTATCCATGGGATTTATTGTTATTTTTCTACCTTTCAGGTCTGATTCGACCTGAAAGGAAAAGACAGGATTGACCTTTCTGGTGGACTCGCACCAGAAAGGTTGCAAAAACTGTAACACCAACTTTTATTATTTCCCTATTTTTGTCCCATGGATCATCCTTTTGACAAACAGCATCGTTTCAATTCTTATTCCGAATACTTTAAAAAAGAATTCGGACAAAGGGTGCAAAAAATTACCGTGGATGCAGGTTTTTCTTGTCCCAATCGCGATGGAACACTTTCTCGTGGCGGTTGTACTTATTGCAATAATGAAGCCTTCAACCCCTCCTATTGTGATCCAAATAAATCGGTGTCCCAACAAGTGAAAGAAGGAATTGAATTTCACAAAGTCAGGTATCGCAGAGCGAAGCAGTATTTGGTGTATTTCCAGGCTTATTCCAATACCCATGCACCTTTATCACGACTCAAAGAGCTCTATGAGCAAGCCTTGGCTCAAGAAGGGGTCATCGGCCTGGTGATAGGTACCCGACCAGATTGTGTGGACAATGAAAAGCTAGATTATTTAAAAACACTTTCAGAAAAGCATTACATCATCGTGGAATATGGGATAGAAAGCATCTATGACGAAACACTGAAGCGGATCAACCGGAAACACAGTTTTGAACAATCACGAATTGCCATCGAAAATACCGCTGCCCTGGGTATTCATACCGGGGCGCACATGATTTTCGGATTACCGGGAGAAAGTCGTAAGATGATGTTGGATTCGGTTGAGATAATCTCAAAACTACCACTTAACACCATTAAATTTCATCAACTTCAAATCGTCACCGGAACCCGGATGGCTCATGATTATCAACAACATCCATCGGATTATGAACTGTTTTCTTTCGAAGAATATGTGGATTTTATTATTCGATATACGGAATATTTAAACCCCGATTTTATCATTGAACGCTTTGCAGGAGAGGTCCCTCCCCGCTATTTGGATGGTCCCGGCTGGGGTTTAATCCGTAACGACCAAATTAACGTCCGCATTGCGAAAGAGATGGAGAAACGCGACACCTGGCAGGGGAAATATTTCAAAAAAAAGAGATCTTTGCAAAACTCAAGAAATTGGCATTAATAATGGTGTCCAAAGGACTCCTCTGGAGAAGAATTTGTAATTACAGGTGTAAACATATTACTAGACCCCTGACTGCCGTCAGGCAAGCTTCGTTTCACTCAGGGTGACAAAAAGGGGAGAATAAGCTCATTCGGATTTGCCTGCCCGCCATTGTAGTACGGCAGGCGGGCAATCCGAATGTAACAGGACACAAGAGATTTGCCTGCCCGCCGTGGCAATTGGCAGGCAGGCAATCTAATATGGAGAACAATGTAGGATGAGAACGAATTTAATCAATAAATATGGCCATCAATAATTCATATGAACTCTTCATAAGCAAAGGGATTTCACAGAAGAATACAGCCTTAGCTCCACTAATTATTGTAGCAGACAATATCCAATCACCCATGAATATGGGTGCTATCCTGCGATTGGCATCCAACCTGAATGCCTTGAAAACATGGTTTGTGTACGAGGAAGACCCCGGATTTCGCCACTATAAAATTAAAAGCAGCTCCTCCGGTGCAAGTGAAAAAACCGATTGGGGAATTGTTCATCCAGATGACTTAGCCCAGATTTTACCCATAGATTATGAAATCATAGCGATTGAAACCACCGAAGATGCTCAAAATATTTTCACGGCAGTATTTCCAGAAAAAGTTGTACTGATTGTAGGCAACGAACGTTTAGGGATCTCGGAAACTGTATTAAAACTAGCCAATCAGAAATTCTTTCTGCCCGTTCCCGGCTCAACCTCTTCACTAAACGTTAGTCATGCACTGGCTGTCGGTCTTTTTGAATGGTACAGGCAAAAAAGTTTTTGATTTTCGATTTAACTTTTAATGATTGAGCAATTCTTCGGCTAAATATTATTTTGTCCGAAGTCACAAAGTGATGCCGACGGCAGACTCCCATGGAGTTGTGCTGGCTTCAAGATTAATGGAAAATATAATCCCAATTGTTAAAGATTAATGAAAAGACGAGAAAAGAAGCTAAAGCAATCACTATTGATAATAATCGACCTCCTTTTTCCGACCAATTTATTGAAAACATAATATTTTTGTTTTTTATTGAATTTATAATTATTATTTATTTTTCAAAAGTAATAATTTATTTATTGGCCTACCTTTATTTGAAATAAGATTACATATTATCAAGTATTTATCGTACTCATAAATATTTATTCTACATTTGTCATTATGCCAACAAAATCCCACAACAATCCCATCAGCCAATGGGCGGAAGATGATCGTCCGCGTGAAAAAATGCTCATCAAAGGAAAAAGTGCCTTGAGCAATGCCGAACTCATCGCCATCCTCATCGGCTCAGGCAATACCGAAGAAAGTGCCGTGCAACTGGCCAAACGTATGCTGGAGTCAGTAAGTAACAATCTCATTGAGTTCTCAAAACTAAGCATCGAAGAACTTTCACGCTTTAAAGGCATGGGCAAAGCCAAAGCCATCAGCATCCTCGCCGCCCTTGAATTGGGCAAAAGACGGATTTCAGAAAAAGTTGTACAGCAATCAAAAATCACCTCCAGCAGGGATGCTTACGAATTGCTGTTGCCTGAACTTTCCGATCTTTATTACGAACAATTTTTCATCCTGCTGCTCGATCGGGCAAATAAGGTCATTCGTAAAATAAACATTAGCCATGGAGGTGTCTCTGGCACAGTGGCGGATCCAAAGAAAATCTTTAAACTGGCGTTGGATCATAATTCCTCCTCTATGATACTAGCCCATAACCACCCTTCCAATAATCTGAAACCCAGCGATAATGACATTCGGCTTACCAAAAAACTTGCCGCAGCCGGAGAAGTGCTTGAAATAAAGGTACTGGATCATATCATTGCCGGAAACGATAATTATTTTAGCTTTGCTGATGAAGGGCTGATGAAGGGCTGATGGGATGAATCGAAGCCAGAAGCCAGAAGTCGGGAGTCGGGAGTCGGGAATTGTGACTATAATTAATTAAGAAACCATGAACAATCAGGAACTTTACGAAAGCCTTTTGAAAGAGGTTAAAGGAGAATTAAATTTCAAACAAATTCAGGATCTGAAAAGCCTGAAAAAAGAAAATGGATCATTGATTGAGAAGATGGTTCAAAAGTTGGAAAAAAGGAAGAAATTCGATTTTTTCATCCTTACTACTATTTTGGTTCTGATTGTTATACTTTCCTTCATCCTTCAAACAAACTTTTTACCGAACTATCATCGTCTAATCAATATTATTTTGCCCTTTATAGCGATTACCATAAGCTTTTTTTTGACTACTGAAAAATCAATTCCAAAAACAATGAAAAGTCTGTTTGTTTTTGAATTACTGAATACCCTCACCAAAAACCAAACAAACCAAGAACAAGCCTCCTCTGACAGCATTAGCCAATGAAAATAGTCACCATTATCGGGGCTAGGCCTCAAATTATCAAAGCAGCAGCCTTAAGCCGGGCCATACGCAATCATTTTGCAAAGCAGATTAAAGAAATTATCGTGCATACCGGACAGCATTATGATGCCAATATGTCGCAGGTTTTTATTGATGAATTGGGTATCCCTGAACCTGATTATAAGCTGAATATCGGAAGTGCAAGCCATGGGCATCAAACTGCCGGAATGATAATCGGAATTGAAGAAATTCTGCTAAAGGAAAAACCTGATTACCTGGTGTTGTATGGTGATACCAATTCAACCCTGGCAGGAGCTATTGCCGCTTCCAAAATTCATATTCCCATTGTTCATATAGAAGCCGGTTTACGTTCGTTTAATAAAAGCATGCCCGAAGAGATCAACCGCATCATGGCCGACCACGTTTCTACTTTGCTCTTCACTCCTACTCTTACCGGAATGAACAACCTTATAAAAGAAGGTTTTGCTAAAGACAATCATCCACCTTTTTCTGCTGATCATCCGGGCATTTTTCACTGTGGCGACGTGATGTACGACAACAGCCTATACTTTGAAAAGATCGCCCGTGATAAAAGCGATGTTCTTCAGCGATTAGGACTCGAAAACAAGGCTTTTTACCTCGCTACTGTTCATCGCGACAATAACACAGACCAACCCACAAGGCTCAATGCCATTTTTGGTGCTTTTCAAGAGATTACAGCATCCTCACAAATTCCGCTGGTATTGCCATTACACCCGCGGACTTCCAAACTATTGGGAAAGAACCTTGACGCAGAACTTTTTCGAAAGATCAGCCAAAACGAAATGATTCAACTAATTCCGCCGGTTTCATTCCTCGACATGATTTTGTTGGAGAAAAACTGCCAACTGCTTTTTACCGACTCCGGCGGCGTACAAAAAGAGGCTTATTTCTTTGAGAAACCTGCCATTATCCTCCGTTCCGAAACCGAATGGAAAGAAATTGTGGAACAGGGATGTGGCCTGATTGTCAATGCACACAAAGAAAACATTCTAGATGCTGTTGGCCACTTCAACAAAGTGCGAGATTCGCTTCAATTTCCACCCTTGTTCGGTGATGGAAAAGCTGCTGAATTTATTGCAGAGCAGATAATTAGTGAGTCGTGATCGGTGATTCGGGCGTCCTATGGCCTTCGCTGTCTTTTAATGGTCATTCGATTGCAGAATGGTTTATGTTCCATCTGTAACTTCTATGTTGAAAAACAAGTAAAACAGCTAAAATTTTATTTTTCTGCCTTTTGTTTTTATAAAGAGAAAAGAGCACCCCCAGAGCTAAACTATTTTCATGTGTTTATAATTTACTATTTTACTG
>Ga0316204_10002501_pt1 | contig 41246 bp, 37 predicted proteins | sample 6monrhotite_MG_2_FD_205661 | JGI IMG/M metagenome (GOLD analysis project Ga0316204, IMG submission 205661) | Microbial mat bacterial communities from mineral coupon in-situ incubated in ocean water Damariscotta River, Maine, United States -... | ecosystem: Environmental > Aquatic > Marine >...
CTGGTCTGGAAATGAACACTCAGCAAATCAGTCTAGATGCCAGTTTGTGCCAACAAGACGGTTTTACCAATGATGCTTATGAAGAGTTGTTATTAGATGTAATCAAAGGGGATCGCTCACTGTTTCTTAGATACGATGAAGTGAAAGCCGCATGGAATGTGGTTGATCCAGTGATCCAGTCCTGGGCCACTCATACCAGTTATATCGATACCTATACTTCTGGAACATGGGGGCCGAAAGAGTCCAATAAGTTATTTGATCACCCAGGCCAGCAGTGGCGCTATCACTTACATCCAGAGAAACCGGCTTGTGATTAATCTTCCAAACAACTGGCGCTGTTTTGCTTCGGCAGCGGAATTGGCCGAATTTACTTGTCAATCCATCTTAGAGATTGCTCAAGAAGCCATTCAGAAAAGAGGCGCTTTTCACTTTGTCACGGCAGGGGGTACAACCCCTTTGCAGGTATACCAATTATTAGCGGCTTATGAAAAAAATGCTTTGGGCACTTCTCAGCCAATGATGGATTGGTCAAAGTGGCATATTTATATTGGAGATGAACGCTGTTTACCTGTAGACGATGCCGAGCGTAACAGTTTGGCTTTACAAAATAACTGGTTAAAGTACAGCCAAATTCCGACTGAAAACATTCACTTTATGCCTGCTGAATTAGGGGCTAAACAAGCGGCTTTACGCTATCAGTCGGTTGTAGAAAACCTCTATTTTGATGTGGTTTTACTGGGAATGGGAGAGGATGGTCACACCGCCAGTTTATTTCCCGGGCACTCTCATCAACACGAGGCGGAAAACTTAGTACAAACTGAATTTAATTCTCCCAAGCCCCCATCAGAGAGAGTCACACTTTCGGTCAATTGCTTAGGCAATAGCCACCATCTATTTAAACTGATTACAGGTACGAATAAACAAGCGGCTGTGCAACAGTGGTTAGCAGGAGAAACCTTACCGATCAGTCAGGTCTGTGGTGAGGACACTCAAGTTTTAATCAGTATAGAAAGTTGCCCGCTCACCTAAACATTATTTACAGCCTAGAAACTCTTTGCTAACAAACCCAGCAATAAATTTAGAACATTCAACTCTACCCATAATATTCAGTATAGATAGATCATTGGTATGTATTAGAAATACTGATTATCTATTAACCTAATCTTAGGTATATTTAGTGCAAACAACAGCTTTTTATACTAAATAAAATATATAGGTTAGCCATGTTCAACTCACTCGGATTACAATCCAAAATCATCGCAATCATCGTTACGATTTCTATCATTGTATTTTTGGCTTTGGGACTCACTTCCTTTCAAAAATATCAAGATGAATATCAAAATACTGCAGCAGACTTGGCTAATGAGATGCGTGAGGATATGGAGCGCAGTATTCATGAAAAAATGGCTATTGGGGTAACCAATGCTGTTGCCTTTGCCTCCAATAGAGAGTTAATTAATTCTGTAGCAAGCCAAGATCGTTATTCGGCTTTAATGGCACTGCAAAGTGTTAACGAAACCTATGCGAGTAATACGGATTTTAAAAATATTAAGATTCACATTCACACGCCTGACAACCGATCTTTTTTACGTGCATGGAAGCCTAAAAAGAATGGAGATGACCTTTCCTCGTTTCGTTTTGGTGTTGCAAAAGTTATTAAAGAGAAAAAAGCCATTTCTGTTTTAGAATTAGGTCGTGCAGGGCTTGCTGTACGTGGGATAACACCACTCTTTAAAGAGGGTCGCTACCTAGGTTCGCTAGAATTTATTCAGGGTATGGGGAGTGTTGCTCGCCAATATACTGCACGCAATATGCAGTATCTTTTATTATTAAATGATTATGCTCTATCAATTAGCACCAAGGCTAAAGAAAATACGGCTGTTGGTAAGTATGTGCTTGGTAATAACAAGGCGTTTAGTGAAGGTGCTATTGCTATGGCGCAAGCTATTGACTGGGAAGCCTTAAATGATCAAGGCTGGGTCATTCAAAACAACTTCTTAATTACGCAATCACTTGTTCAAGACATGCAGGGTAAAACAGTAGGTGTTCAAATCATTGGTGCGCCAACAGGTGAGTTTGAATCAATGATGAGTGATGTTAAATCAACAGCCATTAAAGATTTGTTGGTTTTAATTTCCATTGTCTTTTTTATGTCTATATTTATTCTCGTGGCCTTAAGAAAAATGGTTTTATCTCCAGTTACAGATCTACAAAAAACGATGCAGACGGTTACCGAGCAGGGCGATTTCTCTGCCAGAGCACGGTCATCAAATGCCCAAGATGAAATTGCCTCTATGGCGAATAATTTCAATCATTTACTGGATAATACTCAGCAAGTTATTAAGCAAACCTCTGACACCATGCAAGCCATTCGTGATGGTAACTTAAGCCAACGTATTACACTTTCTGCTGTTGGTGATTTAGACAAACTAAAAACGGTTGTCAACCAAAGTGCCACAACGCTTGAAACAACGATGGGGACCATCAATTCAGCCTTAAACTCTTTGGGGCAAGCAAACTTCAGTAACTCTATACAGAGTAGTAAGCATATTAAAGGCGCTTTTAAAGAAGCTTTAGACAATGCGCAAACCACCATGACATCATTACACGGTGCGATATCCGAAATTAATCAGGTTGTAGCAGATATGGCTGATTCTAATTTCTCTAATCCAATTAAAATGAGCCTAAGCGGTGATTTAAATATCTTGAAACAGAACGTTAACCAAGCCTTAGATAATTTAGAAACAGGCTTTAATAGTTTTAATGGTAGTTTAACCAACTTAATTGATGGCGATTTAACAGCCCATGTTCTTGGTGACTATAAAGGTCAACTGGCTAGCTTACAAACCACTATCAATACGGCTCTAAATAACATCGCAACCATCTTTGTTGATATTAAAAGCACATCCGAAACAGCAATGGATAATATTCAACAAATAGCGCACGGTAATGAAAACCTAAATGAGCGTACAAAAAATCAAGCCGCTTCAATTGAAGATACTGCCGCATCGATGGAAGAAATTACCTCGACAGTGCAGAACTCACTTTCTAGCGCGAAAGAAGCGAATGAACTTGCAGCGCTTGCAAAATCAGATGCTAATCAAGGTGAATCGGTTATGCAACAAGCACAAGATGCCATGCAAGGTATTTATGCCGCCAGTGAGAAAATTTCTGACATTACAACCTTAATTGATGGAATTGCTTTTCAAACCAATTTACTCGCTTTAAATGCGGCTGTAGAAGCCGCGCGAGCGGGTGAGCATGGTCGTGGTTTTGCAGTGGTAGCAGGCGAGGTAAGAACATTAGCACAACGTTCTGCAGAAGCATCAAAAGAGATTAGCGTACTGGTTGCTGATACAGCCAATCAAATTAACCATGGCACACAATTAGCCGAAGAGTCTGGAGAGATGCTTCAGAAGATTAATCAACGTGTGGCCTCCGTATCCGAAAAAGTGGACGAAATCACTCGTGCGGCTGAAGAGCAATCAATGGGTATTACACAAATTAATCAAGCAATTGGTTCACTGGATAGCGTTACTCAGCAAAACGCCTCTTTAGTTGAAACGGTATCGCAAGATACACAGCAAATGAATCATGAAATTGGACGCCTTGTTAAACTAACTGGCTCGTTCAAAATCGATACAACCAAGCTTTTAAAATAGAACGTATCAATAAAACAACGCAGTAGCTTAATTTAGGTTGCTGCTCTGCTATTTAGAATAAACTCAATATCTGAAAATAAAAGACTTAAAACATTTAGATCCAATGAAACTAGTGCACTTACAAAAGCCACGGTAAAGTAGTGGTTAGCAAATAAAAGCGACCGCTAGTCCAACTTCATATCTGGGTGAAAAGAGACCCACCTATTAAAAACTCATAGCTTAATTTTTTGTAATAGAAGCCGATTCAATATTGCGAATTCGCTCGATATAATCCAATATATCGCCCAATACTGCATCAGTCTCTATTTCAAGGGTGAGAGACATGTCAACGGTTCGTTCTTGTATGTCGGTATGGGTTTGGCTGTCAATCAAGTTGATATTCAGTTGAGTCAATGTGTCCATCACATCGCGTAGCAGTCCTTTACGATCAAAGGCCACAATATGCAGATTGGCTTGATAGCTAGGTTGTTCTGCTTGATCTTTATTCCATGAAACCTCAATTAAACGCTGTAACTCTTCATGAGTTAAATTCAATATATTGGCACAATCCTTTTTATGAACGGTAATGCCACGGCCACGCGTAACGTAACCAATAATATCATCTCCTGTTTTAGGTGCGCAGCAGGGCGCTAAGCTGGTTTTTAAATGCACAGCGCCCGTGACATAAGCGATATTTTCTTCAGACTCAAGCGGTTCGCCAGTCGTTTTAAAGGCAAACGCTTTTTGCTGGTTAGTCTGTTTCTCTTGAGGTTTTAACAGTCTTTGAACGGCTGTGGCTAGCTGACGTTCATTGATTCGGCTTTTACCAATGTCTTCAAAAAACAGTTCACTTGAGTCGTATTTAAAGCGTTTTAACAGTTGAGCTAACGTGACGGATTCGCCATGTAATCGCTTAAGTTCCCTATTAAGAATGGCTTCACCCGCGATAATATTTTCTTCACGATTTTGCTTATTAAACCAGTTTCGTACCTTATTTCGAGCGCTACTACTCGTTAAATAGCCTAAATTAGGGTTCAGCCAGTTTCGACTGGGCTGGCCATTTTTAATAGAGAGTATTTCAACTTTGTCACCTGTTTTTAAAGTGGTGCTTAATGTTTGTATGCGTCCATTCACTTTTGCACCGCGACAACGATGACCCAATTGAGTATGAATGTTATAAGCAAAGTCGAGCGGCGTGGCGCCTTGTCTTAAGGTAATGATTTCATTCGCGGGAGTCATCACAAAAATATTCTGACTTTGCAATTCGGTGCTGATTTCATTGAAGATTTCAGGATCATCCGAGCTCTCTAACATCTGACGAACATTGGATATACTTCGTTCTAAATTTTTATCAAAGCCTTTTCCATCTTCTTTATAGCGCCAATGAGCCGCCACACCATACTCCGAGTTATAGTGCATTTCAGGGGTTCTAATCTGTATTTCAACAGTATAACCTTCAGGGCCAATAATGACGGTATGAATCGACTGATAACCATTTTCTTTAGGGGTGGCGATATAGTCGTCAAATTCACCTTTAATATAGCTCCAACGACTATGAATTAACCCGAGCACTTCGTAGCAGTCTTTAACTGTATCCACGTAAATACGTACGGCTCTTAAGTCATAAAGTTCGTCCATAGGCAGTTTTTTACGCTGCATTTTTTTCCAAATGCTGTAAATATGTTTGGGACGACCTGAAATGTTTGCATGTATTTCTTGCGATAGAAGTAGGTTGTTTAAAACCTCCATCATGTTGTGAATGTAGGCTTCACGCTCGACTCTTTTCACGCTCAGTTGTGATGCAATCTCTTTATACTCTTTTTCATGCAAATATCGAAAAGAGAGATCTTCAAGCTCCCACTTTAATTGCGCAATACCGAGTCGATTCGCTAAAGGTGAAAAAATAAGCTCTGTTTCTGCGGCAATTTGATGTCGGGCAGATTGATCTTCGTATTTAAGGTGGCGTAAACGAGCGACTCGATAAGCGAGTTTTACGATCATGATTCTAATATCAGACGTCATGGCCAATAACATTTGGCGTAGGCGTTCATTTTGAATGTCATCTGATCTTCGATTAATATCAAACTCTTTAAACTGATTGAGTTTTCGAATCCCTGCTACTAAGTCCGCCGTGGAATGACCAAACCGCTCCTCTATCATTTCAATACTGTAAACCGTAACCAAATTGGTATCGCTAACTAGCGTGGCAATTAGGGTTTCTTCATCTACCTTAAGCTGAGATAAAATTTGCGCCACATCCACACTGCGAACCATGCCGTTTTCAGGCAGGTTCTGCGCTTCTAAAGCAATAGAGCAGGCCAACTCACAGCGTATTAATTGTTCCGAAGTTAAGTTTTCTTCTTTAAATATGACTGAGAAAAGTTCGCGAGCAGTTTGCATGTATGAAGAGGTAACCTAAAGTTATGAGTGTAAGAGTCGTAAAAATAAATTATTTTAAAGGGTGTATTTTATCGAGTTTATGGACTGACACTGATATTTTTTAATAAAAAATATTAGGTACTCAATAAGTAAAGAATCAATCGCCCACAGTTTATATTAGTCTAATTTGTCTGTAACCAAGCAATCCACGATCAAGTGAGTAAAGAGGGCACAGACTACAGGCAAGGTTTTCACCTAAGCGAGCCGCTAGAGATTTTGCCTATAGTCACCAGTCATCAAGTTATGAGCAGAACAAGCAGCCCTGATTTTCCGTTAATTTTTCGTTTATTCTAGGTAGTCTTTAACACCAAGCGACAGTCAGTCGTAAAAAAGTCCATTTTCCCCATCTTAAGCTATCAGCTGCCCGTATTTATGCGCTAAACTAGCGCATAAATTTATCCCTCATTGATTAGAGATGACCTGAATGTCAGAAGAAGAAAAAAAGTTACTCGAACAACAGTTATGGAATATCGCCAATACCTTACGTGGCAAAATGGATGCCGATGAGTTTCGAGATTACATCTTAGGTTTTATCTTCTATAAATACCTCTCAGAAAAACTCTGCATTTATGTCAATAGCCTAGAAGAGGGCTTTGACTATGCCTCTATTGATGAAACTACTCAAGACGGTGTTAATATCATTGCGGCGGTTGCGGATGCAACTGTCGAAAAACTTGGTTATGCGCTTAAGCCGTCAGAGCTGTTCTCTGCCGTGGCTAAAAAGGGCGCCGCAATAGAGGGCGAATCGACCGATAACTTTATTCTTGGCAGCCTACAGAATATTCTGAACAATATAGAACAGTCTACGATGGGCACGGAATCAGAAGATGACTTTAATAAACTATTCGAAGACTTAGACCTGAGCTCCACTAAGTTAGGCAAAACCGAGAAGCAGAAAAATGAGCTGATTGCTAAGGTGCTGAGTCATTTAGACAAAGTCGATTTTCAACTCCAAGGCAGTCAAAACAGTTCCGATGCGGATGTACTGGGCGACTCTTACGAATACTTAATTGGTCAATTCGCTTCGGGTGCGGGTAAAAAAGCGGGCGAGTTCTATACCCCGCAAACCGTCTCTACTATTCTGGCCAAGATTGTCACCGACAATAAAAACTACCTGAAATCTGTTTATGATCCTACTTGTGGATCGGGATCTTTGTTATTGCGAGTGGCAAAAGAGGTCAATGAAGTCGGGCATTTTTATGGTCAAGAACTCAACCGTACCACCTACAACTTGGCGCGCATGAATATGATTCTGCATGATGTGAACTACAAACAGTTCGACATCAAACAAGAAGACACGCTGGAGCACCCACAGCACTTAGGCCAACAGTTTGAAGCCATTGTAGCCAATCCGCCATTTTCCGCGCACTGGTCAGCCAATCCACTGTTTTTAAGTGACGACCGTTTTTCACAATACGGCAAGCTGGCGCCTAAAACCAAAGCGGACTTTGCTTTTGTACAACACATGATTCACCACTTGGCCGACAACGGCACTATGGCGGTGGTATTGCCGCATGGCGTGCTTTTCCGCGGTGCGGCAGAAGGCCATATTCGCCAATATATGATTGAAGATCGTAACTATCTGGATGCCGTCATTGGCCTGCCTGCCAATATCTTTTACGGCACTTCAATTCCCACCTGTATTTTGGTGCTGAAAAAGTGTCGTACCAGTCCGAAAGACATTCTGTTTATTGATGCCTCTAATGCCTTTGAGAAGAACAAAAATCAAAATGCCCTGACACCTGCGCATATCGATAAGATTGTACAAACCTACCACCAGCGTGAAACGCTGGATAAATACAGCTATGTTGCGCCATTGGATGAAGTCAAAGAGAACGACTACAATCTCAATATTCCGCGTTATGTCGATACCTTTGAGGAAGAAGAGCCTGTTGATTTAGCCGCGGTAACGCAGCAAATTAAAAAGCTGGATGCCGATATGAAACAGACCGATGCGGTGATTGCGGATTATTGCAAACAACTGTGCATAGAAGCGCCATTTTAGAATCGTAGGAGTGTTAAAACAATGAATGAAGAAAAACTGGATTTAACAACCTTTAATAGAGCGATTGCCTCGTTGGATGTTGCATTACAAGAGTATCAGAAATCGGACACCAACCTATTTGTCAGAGACTCCTGTATTCAACGTTTTGAATACTGCTATGGTATTGCGACCAAAATGATGAAGCGCTATCTCAGTTTTATTGCTGAAGACCCAATAGAAATTGACGAAATGTCTTTTCCCGCCTTAGTTCGCACAGCCTACTCAAAAGGCCTGCTTAGAAGTAGTTGGGATCAATGGTCAGTGTACCGAAAAGCCCGTAATGTTACCTCTCATGCCTACAGTGAAGAGAAAGCGTTAGAAGTACTGTCTGTTTTGGATGACTTTTACCAAGAGTTGATCTATTTCGTTACCGCGTTAGAGAATGTCGATGAAACTTAACTTTGATGTCACAGCAAAAGAGTTCGAAATTATTCGAGAGATTTTAGAGCAAAATTTACCTGCTGATGCCAAGGTATGGGTGTTTGGTAGCCGTGCCAAACACAAAGCCAAATTTAACTCAGATATTGATCTCGCTATTGAAACCTGTAACAAACTACCCGTTCAGACAGTGATTCAGCTTGAAGAAGCCTTTGATGAATCACTGTTACCCTATAAGGTGGATTGTGTAGATGTTCATGACATAGAACCCTACTTTAAAGAGATCATTGATTCTCACAAAGTGGTGTTTCCAATGAGCTTTAAACAGGATGTACCTGAATTGAGGTTTCCTGGATTTCGTGATGCTTGGCAACCTAAAAGGTTGGATTCATTAGCAAGTATTCAAAGAGGAAAGTTTTCTCCTCGTCCAAGAAACAATCCTATTTATTATGGTGGTGAAATTCCATTCGTTCAAACAGGCGACGTATTTAATTCGAAAGGTAGAATCACTCAAAACACGCAAACCTTAAATGAAGAAGGCCTGAAAGTAAGTAGGTTATTTCCACAAGGTACTATATTAATAACAATCGCAGCAAACATTGGATACTCTGGTGTACTGGAAATGGATTGTGCATGCCCCGATAGTTTGATTGGAATTGGAGTAAAAGAGAATTCAGTTAATTACTTCATTAATTATGCATTAACAAGAAAACAGTCTGAAATGGATTATAAGGCTGATAACAATGCTCAAAAAAATATTAATCTTGAATTTCTTAAACCGTATCAGTTAATCGTTCCTAAAAAAGAAGAACAACAAAAAATCGCTGATTTTTTAAGTTCGGTGGACAAAAAAATCGAACAGCTGAGTGAAAAGCACGCGCTGCTATTGACCTACAAAAAAGGCGTGATGCAACAACTCTTTAGCCAACAAATCCGCTTTAAAGATGACCATGGCAATGATTATCCTGAGTGGATTACAACGCAATTAAAGCAAATAGCTAAAATAAATCCAAGAGCATCAAGTTTGCCTGATTTGTTTACTTATATTGATTTAGAAAGTGTTGAACAAGGTCGCTTGGTTAAAAAGGCTTTGATAAACATTGAAGATGCTCCAAGCCGAGCTCAAAGATGTTTACAGGCAAATGATATTCTTTTTCAGATGGTAAGGCCTTACCAGAAGAATAATTATTTTTTCAAAGGTGGTAGTAACTTTGTTGCATCGACTGGCTACGCTCAAATTCGGTACGATGAAGCACCAAAGTTTTTGTACTATACATTGCATTTACATTCATTTGTAAATCGAGTTATGGCGTTATGTACTGGTACTAGTTATCCAGCAATAAACACTTCTGATTTAGGAACGATAAAAATAACTATTCCTAGTGATCTTCAAGAACAACAAAAGATAGCCAATTTCCTAACCGAGCTAGATCACAAAATCGAACAAGTCCAAGCCAGCTTGGAACAAGCCCAAACCTTTAAAAAAGGCCTATCACAGAAGATGTTTGTATAATGGCGGCTACTAAGTAAATGTTCATCTCACCTGAATGAGATATATTGAGTAATTAAGATGTCAGATAATCAAGATATTCGTTGGATTCAACGATTTAATAACTTTAAACAGGCGCTTAAGCAACTAGATAAGGCGATGGCGTTGATTGAAGATCGCGACTTGTCGGATCTTGAGCAACAAGGCATGATTCAAGCGTTTGAATATAACTATGAGTTGGCTTGGAATGTTCTAAAAGACTTTTATGAAAACCAAGGTGATCTTGGGATTCAAGGCAGTCGTGATGCTATTCGTATGGCGTTTAAACGTGGCTTAATTACAGACGATAAACTTTGGTTTGACATGATTAAAAGCCGCGCTCTAACCGTGCATACCTATAATGAAGAGACAACCTTGGCGATTCTTGAAGATATAGTTGGGCGTTATTATCCTGCATTTTGTCAATTAAGACAGAGTCTGTCTGATTATATTGAAAATAAAGAGGCCTAAGCGTAATGGCAAGTGATGAGTACGGATTACGTGAAGAGGTTATACAGCAGTGCCAATCCGTTTTTGCTCAGTTTAATGAGATTGAAAAAGTCATTCTTTATGGCTCTCGCGCTAAGGGTAACTATAAAACAGGCTCGGACATTGATCTGACCATTGTTTTAAAAGCAGGCGCAGAAGCCGCGCAGGCCTCGCTCTCTTTTCTAAACCGTGTCTCTCTGGCACTGGATGATCTTGATCTGATCTACACCATTGATCTGTCACTGTTTGAACACATTAGCAACCCCGATTTAGTTGATCATATAAAGCGAGTCGGCATTGAGTTTTATAACGCTGCCAAATACGCACAACAGCAAGCTGAATCTGAGCAACAAAAGCAGCGTTATCAAAACGCCTTAGAGTCTGAACATGAGTTGGAACAGAAGCTAATTAATCAGCTAAAAACCCAAGGTTATGAGTGGGTGACGATTGAGAATGAATCTGATCTGACGGCCAACTTAAAAACCCAACTCGAAAAACATAATCACACCACCTTTAGTGACAATGAATTTAGCAAAATCCTTAACCACCTAAATAAAGGGAATGTGTTTGAGCGTGCTGAAACCTTACGTGATCGCCTCAATCTAAAACGCGATGATGAATCGACCTTTTATGTGGAATTTATTGAGCAGATTGAGTGGTGTCAGAACCAGTATCAAGTGACCAATCAGGTCACTATGAAGGGTGACTATGAGAACCGTTATGACGTAACGATTTTGATTAATGGTCTACCGTTGGTGCAGATTGAGTTAAAACGCCGTGGTTTAGAGTTAAAAGAGGCGTTTAACCAAACCAACCGTTATCAACGCCACTCTTATGGCGCTGGCTTTGCACTGTTCCAGTATATTCAGTTGTTTGTGATCAGTAATGGGGTGAACACTAAGTACTACGCCAATAACAAAAGCCAGTCATTTAAACAGACCTTTTACTGGTCGGATGAAGCCAATAAAGCGATTACTCAGCTAGAAGCCTTTACCAAAACCTTTTTAGAGAAGTGTCATCTCTCTAAAATGATCACCAAATACATTGTGTTAAATCAGAGCGATAAGATTTTAATGGCGCTGCGTCCGTATCAGTATTATGCGGTGGAAGCGATTGTGGAACGGGTGAAAAACTCGGTGCACAACGGTTATATTTGGCATACAACGGGTTCAGGTAAAACCTTAACCTCGTTTAAGGCCAGTCAGATTCTGACCAAGTTGCCGAATGTTGATAAGGTGGTGTTTTGTGTTGACCGCAAAGATTTGGATTACCAAACCGCTAAGGAGTTTAATGCCTTTAGCGAAAACAGTGTAGACAGTACCGATAACACCAAAAAACTGGTGAAGCAGTTTGGTGATGATACTAAGTTAATTGTGACCACGCTGCAAAAGCTGAATACCGCGATTATGAAAGAGCGTTATCAGTCAGTCATGCAGCCGCTAAAAGACAAGCACATTGTGTTTATTTTCGATGAGTGTCATCGCAGTCAGTTTGGTGAAACCCATAAACGTATCACCGAGTATTTTAATCACTATCAGATGTTTGGTTTTACCGGCACGCCGATTTTTGCCGAGAATGTGGCAAAAAATCAGTTGGGTAAACGCACAACCAAAGACTTGTTTGGCGAGTGTTTGCATAAGTACGTGATTACCGATGCGATTAAGGATGAAAATGTACTGAAGTTTGCGGTGGAGTACATCAGTACCTATAAACAGCATGAGATTGTCAGCGATATTGATGTCGAAGCGATTAATACCAAAGAGGTATTGGAGTCGCCACAGCGTATTGGCGCGATTGTCGACTATATTATTGCCAATCACGACCGTAAGACCCATGCGCGTGATTTTACTGGCATGTTATGCGTGAGCTCGGTAGAGACTTTAACCACTTATTACGATCTGTTTAAGCAGAAACGCGAGGCGGGCGAGCATAATCTAAAAGTGGCGACTATCTTCAGTTATGCCGCCAATGAAGAAGATAAAGACGCCAACGACACTATCCCCGAAGAGACCACGGATATGGCGGGTAAAAAGGTCAATCAACACAGTCGAGATAAACTTGAATCTTATATTGGCGACTATAACGAACTGTTTGGTACGAAGTACACCACCAAGGATTCTAAGTCGTTTTACAACTACTACAACGAGCTAGCGAGACGAGTGCGTGATAAGCAGGTCGATATTCTGTTAGTGGTGAATATGTTCTTAACAGGCTTTGACTCTAAACCGTTGAACACGCTTTATGTTGACAAAAATCTGAAGTATCACGGGTTGATTCAGGCGTTTTCGCGCACCAATCGTATTTTGGGCGATAAGAAGTCGCAGGGAAATATTGTCTGCTTCCGTAATCTTAAACAAGCCACCGATGATGCGATTAGCCTTTTCTCAGATTTAAACGCCAAAGATACGATTATCATGGCGCCTTACGAAGATTATTTGGCGGAGTTTAATGAGGCTTTAGTCAAATTAAAAGCCATTGCACCTGATGTTGACAGCGTAAATGATCTGCAGAGCGAAGAGGATGAATTCCAGTTTATTAAGGCGTATCGTGATCTGTTACGGGTTTATAACATTTTAATGACCTTTACCGATTTTGACTTTGCCGATGTAGAGATTGATGAGCAGGAGTACGCGGACTATAGCGGTAAGTATCTTGATCTTCATGATAAGGTGAAAAGTAATCGTCAGAAAGAGAAGGTATCCATCCTGAATGATGTCGATTTTGAATTGGAGCTGATTCACCGAGATGAGATCAATGTGGCCTATATTCTTAAGTTGTTAGGTCAGTTGAAAGATGCGCCTGAAAAAGAGCAGGCACAGCGTAAACAGAATATTATCGATATGCTGACAGGTGATGTTGAAATGCGCTCTAAACGTGAGTTAATCGAGCAGTTTATTCACGAAAGTTTGCCAGAAGTACAAAATGGCGGGGAAGTAGATGCGCACTTTAAAGCCTTTTGGAAAGCACAAGAACAGGCCAAAATGCAGCAGCTTTGTGAAGAAGAAGCACTTGAACAGGATAAGGTGCAAAAACTGATCTCAAGTTACCTATTTACCGAAAAACTGCCATACCGTGATGATGTGGTGGAAACCATGATTAAGAAACCAACCATCTTAAAACGTAAAACTGTTTCGCAAAGAGTACTGGATAAAGTATTGGATTACATTAAAACCTTTATTGATGGTGCGCCAGAGTAATTTGGAGTTAGAAAATAGATGAACAATAGCGCTAAAACCATTCAAATTTTCCTACCAACAGGAGAACCGACAGGGATTAGAATCGCCGAGATTACGACCAGTGTTTTAAGAGTCATTGAAGTACCTAGAACGAAATTAGATGATTTCTTTGCGATGGACGAGTCTTCTCAGGTAGGCATTTATTTTCTGTTTGGCGATGATGACAAGCTCTATATTGGTCAGTCGGGTGATCTTAAATCACGTTTAACACAGCACAATAAAACCAAAGAGTTTTGGAATAAGGCAGTTGTGGTGTTATCCCTGACCAATAACTTTACTCAAACCCATGCGTTGTATTTGGAGTGGTTGTCGATTAACCAAGCCAAACACGCTGGACGTTATTTTTTAGAGAATGCAAATCACGGCAGTAAGCCTCATGCTCCCGCACCTTTAGAGGCCGATTGCTCGGTTTTCTTTGAACAGATGAAAGTTGTTATGGGAACCTTGGGCTATCCGTTGTTTAAATCCTTAGTGACTAAAAAAGCCAATAGCGAAGAGCTGTTTTACTGTAAACGCAATGGTGTGAATGGTACTGGCTTATATACCGATGAAGGCTTTGTGGTTCTGAAGGGCTCAATAGGCCGAGCAGATGTTCCTGAATTGTATAAGGACAAGTTGCCAAAGTTAAGATCGGAACTGCTAACTTCTGGTGAAGCGGTGATTGAAGACAATCAACTCGTTCTTAAAAAAGATGTCTTGTTTAAATCACCCAGCGGAGCAAGTGACTTTTTGGTTTGCATGTCGACCAATGGTTGGGTTGAATGGAAAGATAAAAATGGCACAACCTTGAGTGACCTTAAGAGAGGTTAGATGATCAATCTACTATTTTGTGGCTAGTAATAGCTCCTCTGAATGGACTAATCCACCACCTTGCTTTATCCTTAGCACTATCATTATTTGGCAGCCGCGCTAAACATAAGGCGCAATTTTAAAGAGATTATTTGCACTCATAAAGTGGTATTTCCAATTTGAAAACGTCAAAAAAGCAAGGCATTGCCCTTGGTGCCACTAAAAACACGAGTGGCACTATAGTGGCACAGAATAAGCAAAAACAAACAACAATAAACAAAAACAAAAAGCCCAAATAAATAGATGCAACCCTTTCATATTAATAACAAACACAACAATACCAACCACTTAAACAGCGCCAATCAATTCAGTGTGGCACCCATGTTAGATTGGACGGATCGTCATTGTCGGTATTTTCACCGAGTTTTAAGCCGTAATGCATGGCTGTACAGTGAGATGGTGACGACTGGGGCCATTATCTATGGCGATAATTTACCGCGTTTTCTAGGGCATGATGACTCCGATGTGCCTGTGGTATTGCAGTTGGGTGGCAGTAATAGTGCCGATTTAGCCAAGTGCGCTAAGCTGGGGGAGGAGTGGGGTTACTCCGAAATTAACTTGAATGTGGGCTGCCCGAGTGATCGCGTACAGAATAATATGATTGGCGCCTGTTTAATGGAACACCCCGCTTTAGTAGCGGAGAATGTGGCGGCCATGAAAGCCGTGGTGGATATTCCTGTCACGGTTAAATGCCGAATTGGAATTGATGATCAAGAAGACTATGAAACCTTAGAATCGTTTGTACGCGGTTTGGTTAATGCGGGTGTGGATGGGGTGATTATTCATGCCCGTAAAGCGTGGTTACAGGGCTTATCGCCTAAAGAGAACCGTGATGTACCGCCGTTAAATTATGGCTGGGTGCATCGTATTAAAGCGGCTTTTCCAGATTGCCCCATTGCGATTAATGGGGGGTTAAAAACCCTTCAAGACTCACTGATGCATTTAGATGAATACGAGGATCAGCCCGCGGTAGATGGCGTTATGCTAGGACGTGTTATTTATGAACAACCTTTTCTACTGGCGGAAGTGGACCAACGTTTTTATGGTTCGGATCAATTGGGTTTAACACGAGAGCAAGCCTTGCAAGCGATGTATCCGTATATTGAGCAACATTTAAGTGATGGCGGTCGTTTGAATCAAGTAACACGCCATATGTTGGGATTATTTCATGCTATGCCAGGTGCACGTATGTGGCGCAGACACTTGTCTGAAAATGCTTTTAAACCGGGCGCTGGACTGGATGTGGTTGAAGCAGCCTATCAAAAAGTATTGGATGAAATTCAAAGGGTTGAGGACGCACCCAAGGTGGCAATTTGATGGTGGCAATGTGACCTTTTTAGACGTTCCTTTTAGAGAGAAAGATCAAGCCAAGTCTTTAGGCGCACGCTGGGATGCGGTCGCGCGTAAATGGTATGTGCCGGCAGATTTGAATGATCAACTAGACTCTTTTGCTAAGTGGTTACCCAATACTGAAATAGAAATAGCGAGTCCAGTAGGTGGTTTGAGTGGTGTGGGTGGTAATCAAGTTACAGCCAGTGAATCCGTAACTCAAAACGGCTCGCTCAATTTTGATCATGCACTTGAAGATTCAGCGAATACTTCTAGTCTGGCAGATGATAAAAAGGTAAAAGGCATTCAGCTTTCTTCGCTGCTGAGAAAAGTCCAGCAGGCCCTGCGCCAAGGGATTCCGGGGGCAACTTGGGTGGTGGCTGAAATTGCTAATTTAAACAGTCGAAGAGGGCATATCTATCTTGAGTTAACGGAAACCAATGCTCAAGGTCAACCGATTGCCAACTGCCGTGCCATGATTTGGCAAAGCCAAGCCAATGCGCTTTTAAAACGTTTTGAAACGGGTACCGGTAGTGCTTTGGCGATAGGCCAAAAGGTTTTGCTATTAACGGAAGTGAGCTTTCATGAGCAGTATGGCTTTTCGATGGTTATTCAAGATATTGACTCAAGTTACACTTTGGGTGAGCTTGAGCAGAACCTGAATAATCTACGCAAACAGTTGGCTAAAGAAGGCTTGTATACCTTAAATAAAGGTTTTGAATTACCAGCTGACTTTTTTAGAATCGCAGTGATTGCCCCGCCAAAAGCAGCGGGGTTAGGCGATTTTAGAGCGGATGCTGACTTGTTACACAAAGCGGGCTTGTGTGAGTTTAAGTATTTCTACAGTGCTTTTCAGGGCGAGTCGGTTGAAAAAGAGATGGCCGTGGCGTTTGAAGCCATGCACGCCATTCATCACGCCAAGCCTTTTGATGCGCTGGTGATTATACGTGGTGGCGGCGCGAAACTGGATTTGAATATGTTGAATCTGTATTCGGTTTCTAAGTTATTGTGTGAGGCCAAACTACCTGTGTTAACAGGGATTGGCCATGAACGTGACACTACTATTTTAGATGAGATCTCACATAGCCGTTTTGATACACCCAGTAAGGTGGTGGCTTATATTCGCAATGCGATTGTTCAGCAAGCACAAACCGCACAAACTAACTGGAAGAAAATTGAGCACCAAAGTCGCCTTTCTGTGAAGTATTTAGAGCAGGCTTTAACGCAGTTTAATCAGTCAATTACCCTAAACAGTCAGAATGGTTTAAATCGCTGGAAACAGGCCATTGAACCGCTGCAATATGAAATTCAACGTTTAAGTGATGGTCGTATTCAGGCAGAAAGCCGTAAAATGGACACGCTTAAACAGGGCATTGAAGCCCAGGTTAAGCAAAGAGTCTCGCTTAAAAAACAGATGCTTGAACAGTTAGAATCACAGGTTAAAACGAACGCGAAAAGGGCGCTAAGCACTCAACAAGAGCAGATGACTCAGTGGATAGCATTGATTTTAAGCTCTGGCCCTAAAACGCAATTAAATCGTGGGTTTAATATTGCCAAAGATAGCGAAACCCATAAGCCTGTTACCAGTGCCAAACAAGCATTAACCGTGGGCAGCGTTGAGTTACAGTTTGCGGATGGTGCGGTTTCTGCACAAATAGAACAAAATAAAGGCTTGATTTCTGAGTAGTTTTTAAATATATCTACTAGTAAGATCAGCCCTTATAAAAGATGAATTAGTTACATTAAACCCCGTTAATTAGAGATAAGAAGAAGGTTTGAAATGAGTCAATCCGCAGAAAGTTTTAAAGCGAATTATCAAAAGTTACAAGAGATCGCACAGAAGTTATCCGATGCATCTGAAGTCGATATTGATGAATTAGTCCCTATGGTTGACGATGCAACCCGTGCTTATCAATTGTGCAAATCTAGAATTGAAGCGGTTGAAACGGCTTTGAATAATCGCTTAGAGACAGAAAAAACAGATGAAAATGACACATTGGAGTTGAGCAATGACTAAAGCAACCATTTATCACAACCCGAGATGTTCAAAAAGCCGCAGCAGTTTACAGATTTTGCAGGAAAACGGGGTTGAGATTGAAGAGGTTAGATACCTAGATGAAACGCCATCAAAAGCCACATTAAAATCACTGTGTGAAATGATGGGGGTGAAACCGTTTGAGATTATTCGTACGGGTGAAACTTTATTCAAAGAGCTTGGTTTAAAAAAGTCGGATTCAAAAACAGATGATGAATGGCTAGACTTATTAGTCAGTCACCCAAAATTAATTGAACGCCCAATTGTTCAAATTGGTGATCAAGCCGTTATGGGGCGACCACCAGAAAACATCTTAAAAATATTGCCTTAATCTTGTTTTCAAAGATTCACAATCAAAACCAACCAGATCTGGTTGGTTGCCAACAGAACGTTCAAATTTTCTAATCCAAAAATAATTCACTCAAAAACTGATAACATTCACGAGATTTAAAAAGTAGGGGCTTGATCAACCTAAAGCCAATTCTATGTAAATACCAATTTAACATAATATATATTATACGAACTTATGTGGTAGGACTTTATAACAAGGAAATACTCCCAAACCCTAGCTACCAATACCAGTTTTCCTTATAAATCAATTGGTTAAGATTAGCTATGCGCTTTGCGGGTTTACTTGAGAATATATTACAGATAAATCACTTTAGGTATAAAATACCCAGAAATCCCTTAATTAACACGGATAACTTAAAAAATGACTGAACAATCTACAACACAAAAAAGCAATCAACACGCTCATATTAAAACGGGCGTTTATAAAGTCACTAAAGGTGAATACATAAACGCTGCACTATTTTTAGTGGACATTACTGAACCTGAAGAAAGTGAATTTGTTTACCTCACAATCTACAACCCAGACTCAGAAAAAAGTCATGAAATTGCTTTAGATGAATGGCTGGCCATGTCTAGTGAGGACGGACTTGAATGGGATTCAGTTATTCCTGATGACATAAAAGATCAATACTTACACGGAATAAATCCTAATGCAGCCTCTCAAATACCTAATTTATAGATAAAGATGATTTACTCGTTGCTAACGCTACTGGCAGAACTACTTGCTTGTGGCTAAACAAAGGTGTTTTATGCCCTAAAGCCCCCAGATTATAGGCATTAACCTAAAGTTTTTATGTGATAAGAAGAAATTTAGATTATTATATCTACAGTATATTCTTTATGAATTCTTGTTAAGACTTTCAGATCAAATTACGACGATAGGAGTTGTTTTTCAGATGGCACTGATGCCCGGCTTACAGATCAACATTGGTCAACAACTTAAATTGACACCTCAGTTACAGCAGTCTATTAAAATATTGCAATACTCTGCTCTTGAAGTTCAACAAACGATTGAAGCGACACTGGAAGTCAATTACATGCTGGAAGTTGAAGAGGATCAATCCAGTGAAGAAGAATTATCGAATGAATTAAAAGAACAAGCCGCGGATTCTAATGATGACAAACCGTCCTCAGATAAAGAGGAAGTTGCCCCAGAAGATCAAGCGCTTGATATTAATGAGGCTGAAACCTTATCAGATGATCTTGAAATAGATTGCAATTGGGATGATGTCTATTCCGACCACACAACCACATCGAGTGCTCAGTCACTTGATGATTATGTCAGTGCTGAAAACTATACGGCCTCTGAAAAAACTCTCCATGACCATCTTTACTGGCAGTCCGACATCTATCCGTGGAATGAAGGCCAAGCACTTTTAGCTTCTTATATTATTGATGATATTAATGATGAGGGTTACCTCTCTTCTGACTTAACCACCCTGCTTGATTCGCTTAACAAAAAAGAGTTATCAGACTCAAACTACACCATTGAAGCTTTATCAGAAGTACTTGCTGTTATCCAGCAATTTGAACCGACTGGTGTGGGGGCTCAAACAGTACAGGAATCACTGCTCTTACAACTGGCCACCCTACCGAACAACCCTTTTGTAGTCACGGCTAAACAACTGATATCTGAGCACTTTGACTGGCTGTCTTTTCACGATCACAAACGAATTAAAAAACTCTATGGCTTAAACGATGATGAATTGACCAAACTGTTTCGTTTAATTCAATCTTTAAATCCAAGGCCAGGTAGAGACTTCTCAGCCACGCAGTCAGAAGTGATTGTTCCTGACCTTCGTATTAAACGTGCCAAACAGGGCTGGCTCGTTGAGTTGAATGCAAATGCGTTTCCACGATTAGCCGTTAACTCAGCTTACGTTGATTTAGCAGGTAAACTTGATAACAGCGAGCAATCTAAAAAGATTAAAGAACAACTGATTGAAGCGAAGGGCCTTATAAAAAGCATTCATAGCCGAGGGGAAACCCTTCTCCGCGTGGGTAAGTTCATTGTAGAAAAACAGAGTCAGTTTTTTGAAGAAGGTGAACAAGCTATGCAGCCTTTGGTACTCCGTGAAGTGGCAGAACATTTGGAGCTACACGAGTCAACCATTTCTCGTGCAACCAATCAAAAATACATGCAGACACCGCGTGGAACTTATGAATTAAAATACTTCTTTTCCACGGGTGTGAGTCAATATGGCAGCGCAGATCAATCTGCGATTGCGATCAAATCTCACATAAAAGGTTTAATTGATCAAGAAGATCCAAAAAAACCGCTTAGTGATAATAAATTAATGACTCTTTTAGAAGAAAAAGACATTACCGTTGCTCGTCGCACTATCGCGAAATATCGAGAGGCGTTAAATATTCCATCATCAAGTGAGCGTAAGAAACTGAACCAATTCAAACTGTAAAATGACTTGGATCACTGCCACTACTTTTTACTCTCATTTATAATTAATAAGCCCATTTAATAACAATCAAATGCACCAAATTCTCATTAGGGTTAGCCAATAATATGAATCGTACCAATATTGAACAAATACAAGAAGCATCTCAGCAACAATGGCAACATCAAGCTCAAGTGAATGAGTATATGTCTGCCGTCAATCCTCCTATGCCAAAAATTGATGTCATTGATTATCCAAGTTCACTTCATAAAGAAGGCAAAACACGAGTTATCCCATTTGATCTATCAGAGTCACTCGAAACAAATTATCCTGCCACCTCTCCAAATTTAATGGCGAATTATCTTCATATTCGTGAAGGTGACAACCTAAAGACGGATGCAAAAGCGACCTCTCAAGTTTTTTATGTGATTCGTGGTTCAGGCCGAACGCAAATGAAAAATGGCATTATCGAATGGAAAGAAGGTGATCTATTTACCCTTCCATCTGTTCCTGATGCCTTGCACTCAGCTTCATCTGATGCCGCCTTGTACTGGGTGCATGACGCCCCGCTCTTACATTATTTAGGCGTCCAACCTTCACAAGAACGATTTGACCCGGTTCTTTATACGAAAGATTTTTTGAGTGAGCAACTTGCTGAGGTTCGAAAAATTGCAGAAGGTCGAAACCGAACGGGGTTTTTACTTTCAAATCCAAACTTTCCAATTACCATGACGTTAACGCATACATTATGGGCGTTATACAATGTACTGCCTGCGGGGGTTACCCAAAAGCCACATAGACATAACTCGATTGCATTGGATTTTTGTGTCTCTGCTAGTGAAAATACCTATACGTTAATTGGTAAAGAGATTGATGAAGATGGTAAAATTATCGACCCAGTTAAAGCGATGTGGACGCCTGGTTCCGCTTTTATCACACCACCAGGCTGGTGGCATTCGCATCATAATGAATCGGGAGAGGATGCAATTGTATTACCCATTCAAGATGCAGGCCTTATCATGAATATGCAGGTATTGGATTTTCAGCATATTCGTTAAAAACTAATTTAATAATCAATGGAATCATAGCTTCATGCAAAATACAGACTTTCGTATCGCCGTTATAGAAGATGATCTAATACAATTAGAAAGCCTTGTCACGGCATTAGAACAGCAAGGTTTTATTGTCGATTCATTTGATAACAGACAAAGTGCTGAAGAGAGTTTTGCCAAGTCATTACCTAATTTGGTGATTTCAGACATCATTTTAGGCTCAGAGGTCGATGGTGGTTTTGACTTAGCGAAAACTTTATTGGGTTATAACCTGCCTATTCCGATTATATTTTTATCTGAAAGACAGTCTGAATTTGATATTTATACAGGTCATGCATTAGGCGCAATTGATTATCTACCTAAACCCATTAGTCTCAATATGTTAATTGTTAAGGTAAAGAATCTTTTGCGTATTACAGGCACAGCGGCATCTAATGTTGCGGACAATGAAACATCTAAAATTCAATACCTGGAATTAGCAGCCGATCAGTATAAAGCTTACTGGCATGAACAGCTTCTGGATTTAACAGCCACTGAATTTGAAATGTTGAAGCAATTTGCCATTGCAGGTGAAGCCACCGTCATTTCTTATGATGCCTTACAGTCATCTACTCAAGGCGTGGTAGAACGCAATACCATTAATACCCATATTTGTCGTATTCGAAATGCCTTTAAAAAAATAACTCCCGACTTTAATTTCATTCACAATGAGTATGGACGCGGCTACAGTTGGCAAGATAAAAAGTAGTTTTAAAATAATGACTTATAGGTTTAATCTTTATCAATTTACAAGGTGTTGAACAGTTATTATGATGGCTTTTAAACCTATTAATTTACGCCTTTCCATCCGTACGCGCTTTTTTGTTTTATTATTACTTCTTACCGTTCTGCCTTTTCTGGCCTATCGTTTTGCCATTGATTTAAATCGCATTATGCTCAATAACCAAGCCATCATTCAGCAACAAACGGTTAAAAATTTAGCGCTCATTTTAGAAAACAGAACAGATTTATGGGCATTACAGATTCAAACAGGTACGCCAACGCATTTACCTCATTTAAATTTAACCAGTTCCGTACTTTGGGTCGTTAATAGGCATGGTATAACCACTTATGTCGTTGGACAGCTACCAGACGAAAACACAGAAACTGAAACCGAGTTTTTTACTTCTATTGGTAAAACGTTAATTAAAACCTTTGCAACCTTTATTCCCTATACACTCCCCTATCCTTTTCCACAAAGTAAAACACCAGAGCTTAATTTAATAAAGCAATCATTCCAAGGTCGTACCATTCAGCAATATCGAATGAATAAAGGCAAGCAACCTATTTCATTAATGGCTGCGACACCTTTACGCTTTAATAATAAAATCATTGGCACACTTGTCTTAGAAGAACGAATGGAAACTCTCTTTAGTACCAGTCTTAATTACTTTTATCGACTGGTCGGTATCGGTGCGATGATTTTTTTAATCGTGATTATTGGTGCTATATTTCATACAGCCTCATTATCTAATAGAATTTTACGCTTAGACAATGATGTGAAAAAAACTTTTAACACTGAAGGCCGCTTAACTGACTTGGTTTTTCCTGATAGAATTAGTCTTCATTATCAAGATGAGCTCTCTGATTTAAGACATCACATTCATGAAATGCTCAAACAATTAGGTGCTTATGAACGCTACTTAAAACAACTGCCTAAAACATTACGCCATGAGTTACATAACCCACTTAACCGTTTGTCTATGGCTTTAAGCTTGCTTGAAAAAGAAACGCAGCACACTCAATTAGACTATGCACAGCATGCCGTTGCACAACTAAAACAGATTATTGCTTCTTTATCTGAAGCCACAAGTATTGAAGACAGTTTAAATAGCCAAGTACCTGAAGCATTTCCTATTGGTTTAATGTTAAACCACTATATGCAAAACAATATTGATCTGCATCCAGAGTGGAAACTTGAGTATAGAAACAAAAACATATCAGATAATGAAATGATTTTGGGAGATGGTTTTATGATTGAGCAACTGATGGATAAGCTGATCAGTAATGCAAAAGATTTTTCTGATAACAAAATGCCAGTCGCCGTTAAAGCGGCCTTAAAAACCAATAAAATAACCATCACGGTTGAGAATTCAGGCCCCCTTCTACCTGAAGGCCATGAGCAGCAAATTTTTGATGGTATGACTTCTATTAGAGATTTAAATCAAGATGAGCAGGCGCATTTAGGTTTAGGACTGTATATTGCCAAGCTCATCGCTAATTATCATAAAGGGCGAATTTACGCTGAAAACTTTACTCAGTATAATGGACATGCGCTTGAAGGTGTTCGTATTGTGATTGAGCTACCTGTGTTTAAAGCAACGCATTAGTTTTTAGGGCCTGCTCTTCTTTAAGAATAAAACACCCCTTTACCGAAAATAAAATGGTAATCCTTTTCTACACACCCCGAATGGTCTAACCTTTTTTAGCACCAAAGCGTTTACTTATAAAGGGTAAAAAAATACGGGGTTTCAGACTGAGTGATTGGGCAAGCCTAGGGGTTGCTGATTCAATGAATATAAACCAGCTGTATTTTGCTTAGATTATTTAACGCGAGAAGAGAGGTCTTTAATTTTTCGAATCCATGGTGAGATACCGAATTCAGATTTAATTTCCTTAGCTAACTGGGTTGCCGAATTTCGGTCTGAAAATGAGCCTGTGATTAAGACATAATTTGTCACATCATTTCTCGTTTGAGGCAAAATTCGAATATCACGCAATTGCTTTTTATTCGCCATTTTTTGTAACGAACTCTCATCTGGCATGCTCGCTAATTGCAATGTGTAATGCATGGCTGGTTCAGTCATCAACCATTTAACATCGGCGGTAAAATTTTCTATAGGCGCTTCCGTTTTTGCAGGTGTTTTAGGTGCCTCTACTTTCTTAATTAACTGCACCAACGGCTGCTTAATAACAGGTTCTTTAGTAGCCGTTATGGTTGGAGAAGCGGGCTCATTAACCGTTAACGGAGCAGATCGATCAGAAGAATCCTTTGTTTCTTCATCACTATTTTGTTCCACTTGAGTTGAATAATCAACCGGCTTACCTTGCGATATATAATTTAAAATAGCTTCTAATTTTTGATCAATCTTTTTTTCAAGCTTATTGGTAAAGCTCTGTAATTTTTCATCTAATACGGCCTCAGTTACCAACTTATCAGGATTAGCAGAAGCCTGTTCAGTAACAGAATCTTCTGAGGGGACAACACCACTCACTAAACTACCTGCCCCCAGGGTTTGTAGCTGACCAATTTGATTTTGGAGCGCTTTAACTTGTGACTCTAAGGCAAACACCTTATCTTCTAAAGCAATAAACAAATCCGCTTTTCCACCTGTTGATATCGACTTCTGCAAAGAGTCCATATCAACTTGGATTTGTGCCATTTGTTCTACTGATTGTTGATTCGTTGCCAAAACATTTTGCAGCTCTTTGTGAATGCTTGTATAGGCAATGTAAAGCACCCCTATTAGGGTTAATAGTAGCGTTAGCATAATTAACACACCAAAAAAAGGCGCTTTGTTCTTAGGTTGTTTTGATATTTGAGATTGATAACTTGGTTTAGAATTCACTTTTTTTCTCATCGTATTCTTTTCCAATGTGGAAGTAGGCATGACTTCTTCAGCGGCATTAAGCCAATCTTTTAAAGAGGGTTGTTCTGGATTATTTACAGGATCATCTGAAATTTTGTGTGCTTTATTCTCGATTTCATCAAGAATCTTAGCTCTTTCTGCTTCAAGTTCTGAGATGGTTAGTGACATTTTTCTAGGGAAACCTTAAGCTAAAATTAGCATTTATTGTAAAATGCTTTACACTAAAAAGATACTGAAAAGATTTACTTTGGAGATACAAAAAATGCCTGACATGGAAAGTGTTGGTTACGCCTTATTATTTACCCTTGGATTTGTAGCCATTTCTATTATTATTGTTGGATTAGCCATGTGGTGGTTATTTCGATTCTTTAAAAATAAAGAGGGTTAACTTTAAGGCCAAGATTCTGAAGTCCACTCTTGAAATACCTCTTAAAATAAAATGCTTTATGATTAATTTAGATTTGACTAGTTAATGTCTCCTGCTACGTAGCACCAATGGTCATTTTCATCTCGAATGAAATAGCTTTTTTCCTGAAACTGGTTTTGATTGCCAGCTACTTGGTAAAACGCCGTAAAAGTAACCCAGCCTTCTTGATCTTTTTTACGCCCTTTTTTACAGTCGTTAATGATTAATTGATGCCAAGTTAAGTCACTGTCAAACTCAAAGGAAACAGGTCTGTTTGATTGATGCCAAGTCTCTAAAAGATAGGATTCAAGATGCTTCGCATAAGCTACGTAACGAGAACGCATAAGTTGTTCGGCCGTTTCAGGGTATTTATCACGACTATGAAATGGAAAGCAACACTGAGAATAAGGCTTTTCAGACCCACATAAACAGCTTTCATTAAGCAATTCATTAGAATAATGTTGCATGGCACACCTTCCGTAAACGTAGCGATAATAAAACCGCCGCTAAAGTTAAACCTAACACAATGCCTAGCCAGAATCCTTGTACGCCCATTGGTATTACCAACCAATCTGTAAATGCAAAGACATACCCTACTCCTAAACCTATACCCCAGTAGCTAATCAAAGTGACCATCATAGTGACTTTCGTATCGTGAAAACCTCTTAAAGCACCGGCGGCCGTGACCTGAATGGCATCAAAAACCTGGTATATGGCAGCAAAAACCAATAATGAAGCAGCAAGATGCACGACTTGAGAATCCTCAGAATATAAGCCAACAATATCCAATCTAAGAAAATAACTGATTAACGCTAAAATAAAACCCAACAAAACGGCAAAAGAAAAGCCCGTTATTAAACTTAAACGCAGTTGCGCAGGATTGTTTTCACCATAGCCAAAACCGACTCTAACCGTCAACGCCATGGCAAAACTGAGTGGCACCATAAAGGCTAAAGAAGTAAAGTTAATCGCAATTTGATGTCCTGCAATGACCACGGCACCTAAAGGAGCCACAAATAAAGCAATAAGACTAAATAGACTAACCTCAAAGAGCAATGCAAAAGTAATCGGTAAGCCTAAGCCAAGAATGGGTTTTAAACCAAGCTGCCAACTGGGCCGAAAAGTATTTGTCTTTACAATAAAAGGCAGAGTCAGTTTAGATTTTAAAACATAGAGCACACCAGCAAAAAACATCATCCACATAACGATCATACTTGCTACACCGCACCCTGCCGCACCCATCGCCTCGACTGGCCCCCAGCCATAAATAAAAATGGCATTGAGAGGGATATTGAGAAATAATGCAAAAAAACTAATCCACATAGTGGGTAAAGTGGTTCCCAACCCTTCCCAAAAGAAACGTAATACTTGATAAAGTGCAATCGCAGGCATGCCAAATGCAATATAAAATAGGTAGTCACTGGTCAGTTGATAGACTGATTCATCCAAACTTAATAAATCTAAAATCCATTCTAAGTTCATTAAAGCCACTAAACACAGAAGACCTAAAGGAATAGATAACCACAATCCTTGATTAAGATAGCGAGTGATGTGCTGTGGTCTGGATTCCCCATTTGCTTTAGCAACCAAAGGGGTAATGGCCAGTAGTATCCCTGTTGCAAACATAAAAACAGGCAGCATAATACTTGAACCTAGGCCAATGGCGGCTAAGTCATTGGTTCCTACTTGGCCCGACATTAACGTATCCACAACTCCCAATCCCGTCAGTGCCAGTTGCGCAAGCAAGATAGGAAAGGCCAACTTTAAAAGTAAAGAGGCTTCTGTTTTAAACAGAGAAAAGTGTTTAAAATTCATTAAGGTACATAACTTTATTTATCTACTTCAGACTTATTTAACGCTTTCGTGTTAGATTGTAAAGACTCAGGATCTTCTGGTTTGTTATCGGCATTTAATTCCGTATCTAAGGGTGTTTTATTCCAATACTCCTTGCCATGGGAATCTTCCTGTTTCTCTATACTCTCGTTTTCTAACGCATCTTGAAGCACAGCGCTTTCATCAGAAAGACTAATAATAGCCTGTGGTAGAAGAAAGATGATCAATAATTTACACGACCAGTAAATACAAGCGTAAACCACAACGGCTAACATCAATACAAGCGGCAACCCAAAGAGTAAGTCAACAATAAGTGCTTCACCGCCTAACACCTTGCCAACTAAGGATTTTTCTATAAAACTAAAATAAAGCCAAGCGATGACTCCCGCTAGACTCAAAAGCGTGACATAAAGATTGAGGTGCGGCTCAATTTTGGAGTTTCTAAATAAGCAAAACATAAATGACTTTCTCTTAAAAAGTTAGGACGTGTGTTTAAGGAGCTTCTGAATTAGAACAGAGCTTTTGAAAAAAAAGCCATTGCAAGGCGATGTAAGTGGTAGCGACTTTAAATTCGGCATTCAATAATTTCTTCTTCGCTTGTTCAAAGCTGAGTTTAATCACTTTAATATCTTCGTGCTCGTCTGAAAGACCTGCGTAATCATCGACCAAATCAATGGAAATGTCAGCTGCATACAAATGCAAAATTTCATTACAAGCTCCTGGACTTGGATAAAACTCGCAGACGTACTCTAACTCATTAATGTCAATCCCCGTCTCTTCTTGAGCTTCACGTATGCCTGCTTCAATGGCAGATTCGCCTTCATCAATCATGCCTGCAACTGGCTCCAGTAACCAAGCATTTTCTGCTTCATGAACGCCTTGGGAATTAAACACCGCCCCTACTCGACACTGCTCGACTAAAACAACACACTCAGCTTCAGAATCATAGAGTAACACCACAACGGCTTGGCCACGCTGAAACAACTCTCTATCCATGTTTTTGGTCCAACCGCCTTTGTAGAGAGTATGCTTAAAATGCAATATTTTAGTTTCAAAAAAACCTTTATAGGTGGTCGTAATAGATTGAATTTTCAACTCTTTTGAAGGCATTTTAAATCCTGATTTAATGTGAGGTTTGTCACTGGTTTTCAGTAAAACTCTATTGCACTTCAATCATAGGTACACGAGTGGTAATGCCGCAAAGTAACTCATAACTGATTGTATTAGACCACTTAGCCACCTCTTCTATGGGAAGATCGTCCCCCCATAGAGTGGCTAAACTGCCAATGTGAATTTGATCGCAGTATTCTGTAATATCTACGGTAATCATATCCATTGATACCCGTCCAATTAATGATACACGCTTACCATTAACAAGTACTGGCGTGCCAACCTGAGCATGCCGCGGGTAACCATCTCCATAACCAATAGCAATAACAGCCACGTAAGTCTCTCTTTGCGCCTGCCAGCTATTACCATAGCCGACACACTCTCCTGCTTGAATCCACTTCAGCGAAATAACTTCAGACTCAAGTCGCATCACGGGCTTAAGCTGATGAGAATCATACTCTGACTCACTTAACCTTCCTGCTCCATAAAGTAATATTCCTGGCCGGACCCATTCATAGCTAAACTGACCATAAACCTGTAAGCCAGCAGAGTTTACTAGGCTTCTAGAAAAGTTATATTTTTCACTGGTTTTATCAAAACAACGAATCTGTTTCTGAGTGAATTCAACCGCGGTGGATATCGATTCATCAGCGGAGGCTAAATGGGACATTAAATGAATATTAAATGAATTGGGGTTTTGCTCAAGACGTTTAACAACACCTGTAACTTCCTCGGTAGAAAAACCAAGGCGATGCATCCCCGTGTCAATTTTAACCCAAACGTTAATAACGAGCGAAGTCTGAAAATTCAAAAGCCATAACAGTTGATGTTCAGAATGAATGACTAAATCCAGTCTATTTTGAATAGCAAGAGGTATTTCCGTTTCTGAAAACAATCCTTCAAGCAATAAAATACGATGCAAGAAACCTTTTTGACGTAAATACAACGCTTCATCAATTGAGGCTACACCAAAGCCATCCGCGCTTGATAGTTGCTGAGCCACTCGACAAATGCCATGTCCATAGCCATTCGCTTTAACCACGGCTAGCACCTTACTGTTAGGGGCTAACTTTTTCGCAACATTTAAATTATGACGCAGTGCTGGCAAATTAATATAGGCTTTCGCGGGACGATAAAACATTTAAAGTCGCCCTACCAATGAATACTTAATAATGACCATCAGCCACCTCAAATCCAGCATGGTTTTCGAATCGCGTGTATTCCCCAATAAAGGTAAGTCGAACCGTTCCCAAAGCACCATTTCGATGTTTACCTAGAATGATCTCAGCCGTGCCTTTATCTTCTGTGTCAGCGTTATACACTTCGTCTCGGTAGATAAATATAATCAAGTCGGCATCCTGCTCAATGGCTCCGGATTCACGCAAATCGGACATAACAGGTCTTTTATTGGGGCGTTGCTCCAAGCTTCGGTTCAACTGAGAAAGAGCGATCACAGGAATTTCCAGTTCTTTGGCCAAGGCTTTAAGACCACGAGAAATTTCTGAAATCTCATTTACACGGTTTTCAGAATTAGCCGAGCCACGCATAAGTTGAATATAATCCACTACAATTAACCCTAATCCAGTGACTTGAGACTCAGGATCTTCATGCCCAGCTTCAATGGCTTCTTTACGTTGTATATCGCGAACATCTTTATCTATTCGTCTGGCTCGAGCACGCAGCTCGGTAATCATTAAAGCGGGGGTATCATCAATAAACACTTTAGCCTGAGAGAGAATATTGATGGCTTTATTCAGTTTTGGCCAATCGTCCTGCGCCAACTTACCCGTTCGCATGCGCCCGGCATCAATACGACCAATCGAGCTAATCATACGCATCGCTAGAGACTCACCAGGCATCTCCATACTGAAAACAGCAATCGGTGAATTATTGCGAGTCGCAATATTCTCAGCCAGGTTCATTGAAAAAGTCGTTTTACCCATTGATGGACGACCTGCAACAATAATAAGATCCGCTTTTTGTAAGCCAGCCGTTAACTCGTCAAATTCGGTTAAATGTGTTTCCTGACCAGTAATGGTTCCTTCTGTATTGAAAAGCTCATCGATTTTATTAATTGCCGATTCAAGCAGCATGTCCATCGATTTATATTGGCGCTCTTTGCCTTCGCCATGCTCAGCAATAGAATTAATCTTTGACTCCGCGATATCGAGTATTTCTCGAACCTCACGGCCTTGAGGAAAGTACGCGGTTTCAGCCACCTCGTTACTGGCGTTAATTAAGCCACGTAAAATCGCTTTATCTCGAACCAATTGCGCGTAATATAAAATATTAGCGGCACCCGCGGTGTTCTTCACTAAATCGGCAAGATACGACTTCTCTCCCGCTAACTCTAATTGCCCTACCGCTTCTAAATAAGCCACACAGGCGACTAAGTCAAAAGGTTTATTGTTACGGCTCAGTTCAGTAATAGCTGAAAAAATAGCTTGATGCTGTTTAGTATAAAAATCTCTTTCATTGACAACCGCTGTGACATCATCAAATACTTCGTTTGCAAGCATTAAGCCGCCAATTACAGACTGCTCAGCTTCAAAGGAGTGCGGGGGAACTTTAAATAATTCTTCAGATGGAACTGAATTCGATCGTTTAGTATTCATAGAACAATATTACAATTTAAACTCTGAAATGAAGAGCACATTATAACGAAATGCTACTGCAAACATCTTCATATTTAGAATACAGGCCAGATGATATTAAACGAGGATGTGGATTCAGTAAGAAAAGTGCTGAATTTACTAGGAGAATACAAAATTTATTGCAAAAAAAAACGAGACCACTCTTAATAGAGTGGCCTCGTTCTCTTAAAAGCTAAACGAAGGGATTAGTCTTCGATTGCTTTTACTTCAACCGTAATTGAAGCGATAACGTCAGTATGTAACTGAACATCAATTTCGTATGTTCCTACATGACGTAAAACACCATCAGGCATACGAACAGCACGGCGTTCAACATCAAAGCCAGAAGCTTTAAGTGCATCAGCGATGTCTTGAGTACCGATAGAACCGAATAACTTACCTTCGTCTCCAGCAGTCGCTTCAATAGTAACAACTTGACCGTTTAAGTTTTCGTAAACACCTTGTGCAACGGCTAGTTCAGCAGCTGCAGCTTTTTCTAGCTCAGCGCGGATTTCTGCGAAAGCTTCAACATTTTCTTTTGTTGCCGCTTTTGCTTTACCTTGAGGAATCAAAAAGTTACGAGCATATCCAGACTTAACTGAAACTTGGTCGCCTAAAGATCCTAGGTTTTGTACTTTTTCAAGCAGAATAACATTCATAGCTTAAACCTCTATAGTTCTTCTTTTTCCCATCGGTTTCGAAAGTCTACCCACGTATCCACTAAACCGATGGTTGCTAATATCAACATCGTTTGGGGAAATAAAATTAACAGGATGTAAAGCCCGACCAGCCAAGCTGTATGTAACTGCTTAACTGAAACGGTTTGATGTGCAATGGCAATCCCTTGAAACATCAAACCAACAATAATGACGCCAGACAAATCATATAAAATGCCTGAGTTTTCACCTACAACCAAACCTAATACGGCTAATACAATAGCGGCGTAAGCGGTTGATTTAGGAAGCCTTAATTGATAAAAATCAATTTTAAATTGGCCTGGGTGATATAACTGGCTCTGCCACCAACGACCTAACGCTAAAATTGAAAACCATAACATAACCGCAAACACGGCCAGTAACATGGTCACCATTTTAACAACCTCTGCAATCACTTCGGATTCATATACGACTCCAGAAGCTTCTAACATCGGTGCAAGGTGTTGGTTAAACAGAGCTAACCACCATTCACTTGGGTTTGGCGTTATTAGGTAAAACCCAATAAGCCCTAACCCCGCGACAATCATTGCAAACTGCAGTGCTGTAGCCAATGAGTTAGTCTGTCTTAAGATCACGCTCATCAACCAAACTGGAAGCATAAACTCAATAACCGAAAGAATGCCAGGCCAGTAAAGACCCGATATCATAACGGTAATGAACATATGCACCACAACACCCAGTACAAGGGTTTTAAAACCATCAGTCACCGAAACACGTAAGGTGACTAAGGCGATAATTGCACCCGCTAACATTCCAAAAGGTGCAATCCAAACACTCAATGCTGAGAAAATACAAACTGCTATAAAGGCCTGCATCGGACCTTTCATTGAAAAATTTGCAATTCCTAACATTGGATACCTGTTAAATTTTACTAATCGTCAAACTATTATTTGTGTTGATCAGTATAAGGCAATAAAGCAATATAACGCGCGCGTTTAATTGCTGTAGCCAATTGACGCTGATACTTAGCGCTTGTTCCAGTAATACGGCTAGGAACAATTTTTCCTGTTTCCGTAATATAGGCTCTTAAAGTATCTAGGTCTTTATAGTCAATTTGTTTTACGCCATCAGCTGTAAAACGACAGAATTTCTTTCTTCCAAATCCTCTAGACATTTTGAGCTCCTTGCGGACGTGAATCTTGTTGTGGTCGTGAATCACGACGCTTATCAAATTTCTCATCTTTCTTAGCTAGCATTACTGAAGGTTCAGTAAGTGCTGTTTTTTGCTTAACAACCATGCTACGTAAAACAGCATCGTTATAATAGAAAGCATTCTCTAGCTCGTCTAGAGCTTCTTGGTTACATTCGATGTTCATACAAATGTAATGTGCTTTGTGTACCTTGTTAATAAGGTAAGCAAGTTGACGACGACCCCAGTCTTCTAAACGGTGAATAGATCCACCAGACTGTTCAATAAGGGCGCGGTAACGTTCTAGCATTGCAGGAACCTGTTCAGATTGATCAGGGTGCACTAGAAATACGACTTCATAATGACGCATTCATTTCTCCTTATGGATAATAAAAAGTCTCCTGATACGCTTAAAGTACAGTGAGACAAGGATATTCCAGACAGACTGCCTGAAAGGCGCGAATTATAACTCAAACCAAAGTCTATTTCAATAACTAATAAGCTGATACTAATCCAAGCTGTTATTAATATCTTTAAGCACCTTTAAAGGCTCAGGAGATTTTGTGATAGGACGACCTATCACCAGATAACTAGAACCTGCGTCCATTGCTTCTTTAGGTGTCATTATGCGCTTTTGATCATTAAGAGCACTTCCTTGTGGGCGAATACCAGGGGTAACTAAGCAGAAATCGTCACCTAGCGCTTGACGCAACACTGAAGCTTCCTGCGCAGAACAAACCACACCGTCAAGACCTGCCGACTGAGCTAACGCAGCCAAACAAAGTACATTTTCCTTAGGTGTACCAGATAAACCTATTTCCGCCAGATCCTCCTGTTCCATACTGGTTAAAACAGTGACCGCGATCAATAAGGGTCTATTATCAAATTCGGCCAAGGCCGCTTGCGCAGCCTGCATCATTTTACGCCCACCTAGAGCATGAACATTGACCATCCAAACACCTAAGCGAGCCGCTGCCTGGACAGCTTTAGCAACCGTATTAGGAATGTCATGATATTTAAGATCTAAGAAAACATCAAAACCACTTTTGACTAAACCGGAGACAAACTCCGGTCCTGCAACCGCAAATAATTCTTTGCCCACTTTCAAGCGACACAACTCAGGCTTAAGGGTGTTAACAAAAGCAGTTGCTGATTCAGCATCTGCAAAGTCTAATGCGACTAAAACTTTGGGATCTACTTGGCTCATACTTTACCTATTTATCTAATTTAACCAATGTATTAGAGCTACTTTTTAATGCTCTTTGCTCGCCTATATTCTTCTTTTTTAACTGCACAATTTCATTTAAGCGATTCTGATTTATTCTCATTTGTTTACGTAGCTGCCATTTAAACCGCCCAGCTTGAATCATTGCTATAACAAGACCTAGCAGCGCCCCTATGACTAAAGCTAACGCCAAAGCCAATCCCAAAGGAATCATTATTTTAATAACAAAAATATCTAACTCCACAAACGTCGGATTTAAAACACCTAAAACAATACCAAAGGATAAAAAGATAAGGGCGACGACAAAAACAAGTAACTTAAACATTAAGGGGGTTCTCGCTATAAGAAGATAGGAGAATTATAGAGGAATAAAAAAAAAGGGGCTACTTTTGTAGCCCCTTTTTGGGATTAAAACAGAATATCGGTACTGTCTTTTGAAGAGTCTACTCGCTCTCTTAAAGATTTACCTGGTTTAAAGTGCGGTACGCGCTTATCAGATAACTCAACAGTCTCCCCTGTTTTGGGGTTACGTCCGACTCTAGCTTTTCGGTGATGAAGACTAAAGCTACCAAAGCCACGAATTTCAATTCGCTCGCCTTGAGATAGCGTCTCTATCATAGAATCCACAATTTGATTTACTGCAATCTCAATATCTTTTTGGGAAAATTGAGTTTGTTTTCTTGCAATAAGCTCAATGATTTCTGACTTCGTCATTTGATCATACTCTTAAATAATCTCTAAAAAAAGAGAGTTTTAACACTACTAATGCGACAGCATTAGAAAGACCAAAGTTTGACTCGTGCTCAAATAGAGTCGAGTCAAAAACAAAGTAACAAACGTTACTTTGTCAGCAGATTACATTTTATCTTTGAAAAGGTCACCAAATGTTGAACCAGCCGCAGGTGCTTGTTGCTCAGTGTAACCCTTAAGAGCTTCTTGCTCTTCGTGTGCTTCTTTCGCTTTCATTGATAATGAAAGTGAACGGTTCTTACGGTCGATGTTTGTTACTTTAGCTGTAACAGTATCACCTTCTTTAAGGACGCTTGATGCATCACGAGTATCTTCAACAAGTTCAGAAGCGCGAAGGTAACCTTCAACTTCAGGACCTAGATCAATAACCGCACCACGCTCGTCTACAGATTTAACTGTACCAGTCACGTTGCTACCTTTTCCGTTATCTGCAACGAACTGACCAAATGGGTCTTGCTCTAATTGCTTAAGACCTAAAGAGATACGCTCACGATCAGGATCGATAGAAAGAATAACGGTTTCTAGCTCATCACCTTTCTTGAAGTCACGGATGGCTTCTTCGCCAGTCTGCTTCCAAGAAATATCTGTAAGGTGAACAAGACCATCAATACCACCGTCCAGACCAATGAAGATACCGAAGTCAGTAATAGACTTGATAACACCTTGAATCTTATCGCCTTTAGCGTGAATCGCTGAGAAACCTTCCCAAGGATTAACCGCACACTGCTTAATAGACAATGAGATACGACGACGCTCTTGATCTACATCTAGAATCTTAACGCGCACTTCTTGACCTAAGTGAACCACTTTAGATGGGTGAATGTTACGATTTGTCCAATCTAATTCTGAAGTATGAACAAGTCCTTCGATACCATCTTCAATCTCAATGAAAGCACCGTAGTCAGTAATGTTTGCCACTTTACCAGCCACTTCCGCACCCATTGGGTAACGAGCAACCATATCTGCCCAAGGATCTTCTTCAAGCTGCTTAAGACCAAGAGATACACGGCTACGCTCTTTATCAAACTTAAGCACTTTAACGTCAATCTCATCACCAACGTTAACAATTTCAGAAGGATGGTTAACACGACGCCAAGCCATATCTGTAATATGCAGAAGACCGTCAACACCACCAAGATCGATGAATGCACCGTAGTCAGTAAGGTTCTTAACGATACCTTTAAGAACTGAACCTTCTTCCATATTAGCCAGAATCGCTTCACGCTCTGCTGAGCTTTCAATTTCGATAACGGCACGACGTGAAACAACCACGTTGTTACGCTTACGATCAAGCTTAACAAGTTTCATTTCAATTTCTTTTCCTTCAAGGAAACCGAAGTCGCGGATAGGACGAATGTCCACAAGTGAACCAGGTAAGAAACCACGAACGCCTTCAACGTCAACCGTAAGACCACCTTTAACTTTACCAGTCACAAGACCAACAACAACCTCACCCTCTTCCATTGCTGTTTCTAGACGATCCCAAGTCTTCGCACGCTTAGCTTTCTCACGTGACAAACGAGTTTCACCTAAACCATCTTCTAGAGACTCTAGGTAAACTTCAACTTCGTCACCAACGGCAACTTCTAAGTCTCCGTTTGCGTCTAAGAATTGTACCTTAGGGATAGAAGACTCAGATTTCATACCTGCATCAACTAGAACAGTTTCTTTATCGATACCGATAACAGTACCGATGATTAGAGCACCGGTGTTAAATTTTTCTTGAAAGGACGCTTCAAATAATTCAGCGAAAGATAATTCACTCATGGATATATTTACCATTTTTTTCAATCCGTCAGCTTAATTCGATGGGAGTATAAATTAAGTTAACGGGTCAGTTAGTTAAGTGTCGGCATCCCAGTTGCCAACAAAACAAAATCCCCAGAAACAAATGCAACTGAGGATTTATAAAAAGTATTCTTATCAAGAGATTTAACACTCTTGATGTAAACAAGCATTAATAACCGCTATGTTATTAACGCCTTTTCAAGCAGTAAAGAGACGGCCTTTTGACAAACCTTATCAATATCTAAATTGGAAGTGTCAATAACGATTGCATCATCTGCAGGCTTTAACGGCGCTGTCTTACGATTAAGATCACGTTCATCACGTTCTTTAATATCTTGAGTTATCTGATCAATGTTAGCACTAACTCCTTGAGTTTTCAACTGTTTAACGCGTCTTTCAGCCCTAATTTCAGCTGAAGCCGTTAAATACAGTTTTATATCCGCATTAGGGAATACAACCGTACCCATATCCCTACCATCGGCGATAAGCCCTGGTGTTGTAGCAAATGCTTTTTGTCGCGCCATCAATGCAGAGCGAACTTCAGGTATGACAGCAATTGTTGAAGCTACGCCTGCAACCTCTTCCGTACGAACTTGAGCGGTAATATCTTCTCCATCGTACAAAATCTTTGCATCAACAAATGTAACAGGTAAACTTTCTGCTAAAGCAGCAAGCCCCACCACATCGTCCAATGCCAATGCATTCTTAAGCGCACCAAACGCTAACGCACGATAAATAGCACCGCTGTCTAAAAAGTGAAACTGTGTTTTACTTGTTAGAAACTGTGCCAAAGTGCCTTTACCCACACCGCTCGGCCCATCAATCGTAACCACAGGAATTTTCTGATTCATTATTTTCTCACTCATCTATTCTAGATTTACGCTTCTTTAACCACATCAACCTGCATACCCACTTGATTGATTAACTCAATAAAAGTAGGGAACGAAGTGTTTACATTAGCGCAGTCATCAATGGTAATTTCAGCTGCGGCATTTAGCCCTGCCACCGTCATGGCCATTGAAATGCGATGATCATGATGACTTTGAATTTCACCCGATTGTGGAGTTTGTGGCCCACCATTGATAATCATCCCATCAGGCGTTGGTTGCGCATCCACTCCAACTGCTTGCAACGCATCCGCCATTACCTGAATTCGATCCGATTCTTTTACTCGCAGCTCTTCAGCCCCAGTTAACACTGTTTGACCCTCAGCACTGGCCGCTACAACAAACAGTACAGGGAATTCATCAATCGCTAAAGCCACCAATTCTTCTGGAATTTGAATCCCTTTAAGAGGGGCGTAACGCACATGTACATCGGCAACAGGTTCGCCACCTACTTCGTGTGCATTTTCTAACTGAATATCTGCACCCATGAGCTTTAGAATATCAACAATTCCGACACGGGTCGGATTCATCCCAACGTGTTCAATGACCAGATCAGAGCCTTTAGAAACCGCTGCTGCGGCCATAAAAAAGGCCGCCGAAGAAATATCCGAAGGCACATCAATGTGCCTAGCGGTCAAAACACCGCCACCCTGCAGTGAAGCCTTCATTTTTTGATCATCAATTTTTTCAGAGGTCACCTTATAACCGAAGCCATTTAACATACGCTCTGTATGGTCACGTGTTGGTGCCGGCTCTAAAGCACTGGTTGTGCCTTCCGCATACAAACCAGCCAACAGAACACATGATTTAACCTGAGCACTGGCCATCGGCAAAACATAATCAATTCCTGTTAGAGACTGATCACCAGTTCCAGTGATTTTTAAAGGTGGCATTCCACCTTCAGATGTCTCAATTTGAGCTCCCATTAAACGTAAAGGGTCTGTTACTCGTTTCATCGGGCGCTTTGACAAAGACGCGTCACCAATGAGTTCGCAGTCAAAGTCTTGCCCAGCTAAAATCCCTGCCATCAAACGCATAGCGGTACCTGAGTTCCCCATATCCAAAGGGTGGCTTGGTTTTTTCAACCCTTTTAAGCCCACTCCTTTAATGGTCACATTGCCCTTTTCTGGCCCTGAGATATCGACCCCCATAGCTTGAAACGCTTTTAAGGTTGCCAAGCTATCATCACCTTCTAAGAAGCCCGTGACAGTGGTGGTACCTTCGGCAATAGCACCTAGCATAATACTTCTGTGAGAGATCGACTTATCACCTGGTACACGAATACGACCCTTAATGACACCACCTGGTTGAACTTTAAATTTTACATTTGACATAGTTTCGTTCTTTCTATTTTTAATTCTATTTATTAAATTTGATGGCAATATTCTGCTTGCATCAAGCAATATGCTTATCTCGTGCAAGCTTAGCTTCAGCGAACAATTTATAAAGCGCTTCGCTATCTTGGTTTTCAACCAGCTCTGTCAGCTCTTCGATAGATTGCTGATAATTTTTTAACCACTTCACAATCGCATCTGAATTAGTCACAGCGATATCACGCCACATAGTTGCATCACTGGAAGCAATGCGCGTAAAGTCCCTAAACCCACCTGCTGTATAAGGGAAAACATTACCCAGCTCTTTATGATCGTCCAACATATCAACTAGGGAAAAAGCAAGTAAGTGAGGTAGATGACTGGTCGCTGCAAAAACGTCGTCATGATGAGTCGCCGTCATTGATTCCACATTCGCACCAAGCGCAGACCATAAATCGGATACTCGCTGAACCGAGTTTGAATTCGAGCTTTCAGTAGGAGTGAGAATCACACGATGATTAACAAATAATTTGGCGTCAGCGGCATCCACACCACTTTTTTCCTTTCCAGCAATCGGATGACCTGGTACAAAATGCTCAGGCAAATAGCCAAACACGGTCTTAACCGCATTAATAACACTGCCTTTTGCACTTCCTGCATCGGTAATAATAGCACCCTCTTTTAGAAAAGGTTTCATTTGCTCCAAGACAGCTTGCATCACCCCTAAAGGTACTGAAAGCATAACAAGATCACTGTCTTTAACCGCCTCGGCTATATCTGTACTGTATTGATCGATCACGCCCAAATGAACAGCTTTTTGCAAGTTCGCTTCATTTTGACCAAACCCGATAATGAGATTAACCAGACCTAGATCCTTCAGCCCTTTTGCAAAGGAGCCACCAATTAAACCAACACCAATTACCGTCATTTTATGGATGGGTTTTAAGTTAGACATTCTTTAACACCGTTTTTAACGCATCAATAAAATGCTGATTTTCAACCTGAGTGCCAATGGATACGCGTAAGAACCTCTTTAAACCATAATTTGAAAGCGGTCTAACAATCACCCCTTCAGCGAGCAGTTTTTGGTTAATATCCATAGACTGCTCACCAAAATCGATGCAGATAAAATTACCTGCAGACGGAATATAACTCAGCTCAAGCCCATTCAAAGCACTGATAATCTGACGCATGCCTTGCTGATTCAGTAAAACCGTTTTTTGAACAAAATCCGTATCCTCTAAAGCGGCCACAGCGCCAACTTGCGCGTAATGATTAACATTAAAAGGCGCTCGTAACTGGTTAATATATTGAACAATCTCTTTATCGCCAACCAAGTAACCAATTCGCATTGAGGCCAGACCATAAGCTTTAGAAAAGGTACGCGAAACCAACAAATTAGGGTATTGAGCAATGTAGTTCAATCCATTAGGGTAGTCACTGCTTGCAGACTGCGCTTGCGCATATTCAAGATAAGCTTCATCCAAAACCACGACGACATTCTTAGGCACTTGGCTGATAAAACTTTCCCACTGATCGCGCTTGAACAACGTGCCTGTTGGGTTATTAGGATTGGCGATATAGATCAGTTTCGTTTTATCCGTAATCGCGGCCAGCATAGCATCCAAATCGTGCCCCCAATCTACAGCAGGAACCTCAACACCTGTTGCGCCGACAATCTGAGCAGAGATTGGATAGACAGCAAAGGCGTACTGTGAATAAATAATCTCATCGCCTGGGCCTGCAAAAACACGTGCAACCAGTTCAAGCAATTCATTTGAACCGTTACCTATGGCTAATTGACTCGGCTTCACTGAAAAAACTTCTGATAAAGTATTTTTCAAGGCATAAGCCCCACCATCAGGGTAGCGTGCAATCTCTTTTAATTCGTCTTGAATCGCCTGTAAAACTTTTGGACTGGCACCCAGCGGATTTTCGTTTGAAGCCAGCTTTGAAATATAAGTTAAACCTAATTCTCGCTGTAACTCACTGACGGGTTTACCCGGGATATACGGGTGAATACCCAAAACTTGGGGCTGAACAACATCACAGAAAGCGTTATT
>Ga0316204_10002502_pt1 | contig 41226 bp, 31 predicted proteins | sample 6monrhotite_MG_2_FD_205661 | JGI IMG/M metagenome (GOLD analysis project Ga0316204, IMG submission 205661) | Microbial mat bacterial communities from mineral coupon in-situ incubated in ocean water Damariscotta River, Maine, United States -... | ecosystem: Environmental > Aquatic > Marine >...
TCGATTTCTGTTCTAAAGCTTCTCATAATTCTATTATTCCTATCTATTTAATAGATTTTAAACATGTTTATTTTAAAGACCTAAGTATCTGGCGGGTCAAATTATTAACTTATAAACCCTACTCCTGCCGTGTTATTTGTTCTGCTATCTATGATGATAAAAGAACCATTTGTACGATGATTCTTGAAACGATCATAGAAAATAGGCCTATTCAATTTCAAACGTACTTTAGCAATATCATTCATTTCTAAAGAGGTGCTACTTTCATCAATACCTGAATAATCTGGATGTATTTTGTGTTCAATCGCATCTACTTTTGCCAGCACCTTATTTATTCCATGCTGTACAATATATTTACCTCCAGTTATCATATTATCCGTATCCATCCAAGATACCGTTGCCGTAAGCTGTTTATCAATAGTAGGCAGATCACCAACCTTGACCAACATATCGCCCCTACTCACGTTCACCTCATCTTCCAAGGTAATGGTTACTGATGAACGCCTTGGAGCTGTTTGGTATTCTGTATCGTAGAAATAGATGTTCTTTATCTTGGAACGGGTCATGGATGGCAACACCACTACTTCATCACCAACACTCAACTCTCCACCATATACTTTTCCTGTAAATCCGCGAAAATCATGAAATTCCTCTGTTTTAGGCCTAACCACATATTGCACAGGAAATCGTGGAGTGCCCACATTTGACACTGCAGCCAAATCCAAGCCCTCTAAATGCTCCAATATAGTTTCACCATTGTACCATGGTGTATTTTGAGATTTATCTACTACGTTATCACCTTTTAAGGCACTCACCGGAATAAACGTGATTTTTTGTTCTGCGTAATCACGCTTGCTCATTAGCTGCTCAAAATCGGCTTTGATAGCATTATATTTTTCCTCTGAAAAATCTACCAAATCCATTTTGTTTACAGCAACAATTACTTCTTTTACCCGAAGAAGGTTATTGATAAAAAAGTGTCTGTTTGTTTGTTCTACTACTCCTTTACGGGCATCTATTAAAATAATGGCCGCTTGAGAGGTAGAGGCACCCGTGACCATATTTCTGGTATATTCTACATGTCCTGGCGTATCGGCAATAATATAACTTTTTGATGCTGTTGAAAAGTAGATGTGCGCCACATCAATAGTGATACCTTGTTCTCTTTCTGCCACTAAACCATCCGTAGCTAGGGAGAAATCAAGATAATCGTATCCCTTTTGTTTGCTGGTTTTCTCAATGGCCTCTAATTTATCCTCGGTCAATGATTTAGTATCGTAAAGTAGTCTTCCTATCAAGGTACTTTTACCATCGTCTACACTACCTGCTGTTGCTATTTTTAAAACTTCCATTTTTTCTGTTGATGGTTTTTAGAAATATCCTTGTTGTTTGCGTTTTTCCATTGCTGCTTCTGATCGCTTATCGTCAATTCTTGCACCACGTTCAGAGATTTTTGATTCTCGTATTTCAGCAACCACTTTTTCGATGGTATTGGCATGTGATGCCACTGCTGCAGTACAGCTCATATCGCCAACAGTTCTAAAACGCACCATTTGTTCTTCAACAATCTCATCATCCGCTCTAAACACCACATCATCTTCAGCGGACCAAATCAATCCATCTCTTAAAAAGATATTTCTTAGGTGCGCAAAGTAGATAGAAGGTATTTCAATATTTTCCTTTTGAATATAACTCCATACATCTAGTTCTGTCCAATTACTGATAGGAAAAACCCTTACGTTTTGACCATTTTCAATCTCACCATTCAACATATCAAACAACTCTGGACGCTGGTTTTTTTCATCCCACTGACCAAAGTCATCCCGTACAGAAAAAATGCGTTCTTTGGCTCTAGCCTTTTCCTCATCTCTTCTTGCTCCACCAATACAAGCATCAAATTTAAATTCTTCAATAGCATCAAGCAAGGTGGTAGTTTGTAACATATTTCTACTGGCATACTTCCCAGTTTCCTCAATAACTTTACCTTGATCTATAGAATCCTGTACGTTACGTACAATCAATTCTACACCCAATTCCTCCACCAGCTTATCTCTAAATTCTATTGTTTCAGGAAAGTTGTGCCCAGTATCAATATGCATTAATGGAAAAGGAATCTTTGCAGGCCAAAATGCTTTTTGTGCCAAACGTACCAATGTAATAGAATCTTTTCCTCCTGAAAAAAGCAAAACTGGTCTTTCAAATTGCGCTGCTACCTCACGGATAATATAAATTGCTTCATGCTCCAATGCATTGGCATTTGGTCTATCTGCTAGATGTAGTATTTCAGGTTTTTGTATTTCTTCTGTAAGTGTATTCAATGTTATATGTTTATGGCCTCTCAACTAAGTACGAGGCGGCATTTGTATAAAATTTAGGTGTGCAATCCACATTCTCGGTTTTCCAATACCTTAGTGGGATCAAAATATTTATGCTCATTTGGCAATTGGTGATTGTCTAAATAGGCATCCAATTGCGTATCATTCCAGTAATAAAATGGACTTACTTTTAGCACGCCATCATTGCTTAAGCTCAATACATCTAATGAATCTCTATGTGCCGTCTGCCCTTTGCGAAGATTGGTGAACCACACATCTGGCTTATACTCTTTCATTGCTCTTCTAAACGGTTCTAGTTTTACTTGTTCTGTGAACGTAGCATGCAAAGGGTCGTCAATTTGAGGAATACCCATTACTGCATCCCTGTGTCCTGACGTTTGCTTAGGAACAAATAGTTTGATGTTCAACCCTAAACGGGAAATCAACGCTTCCGCATGTTTATATGTGTTGGGGGTATTATATCCAGTATCACACCAAAGAATGGGAATCTCTGTAGAGACGTCGGTGACCGCATGAAGAATGGCAACCTCGTACGGTCTAAAATTGGTGGTGACCACCGGTCGCTTGCTATTGTTTAAAGCCCAAGAAATAATCTCCTGTGGAGCTATACCTCTAAATTGACGGTTTAAACTTTCTATTTCCTCTTTTAAGAATGCCATATTTTCAATTGTTTATTTACCCCAGTTAATACTGTTCCAAATTCTTTCATGAAAAAAATACAGCACCATTTTTGTAACCAGTTCGACCATTCCAATTGAGAATGCCAATGATAAGGTTCCGGTTACCACCCAAGAAATAAGAATAGTATCCAAGGTCCCAATTATTCTCCAACTAACTGATTTTGCAACACTACGTTTGGGTTTCTCAGAAGTTTTGTCCTTTGTGAAAGTATCTCTGTTTCCCCTATTGCCAATTATTAACTGATCTGCTATCATTGCTAATTATTATATTCCTATAGATTTAATAGGATAATCAAAAATAGAATTATTTATCAAAGTAAATCGTTAAAAGGATAATAAAATTACATTTACCCTATGGTTTTTATAGATTATAACAAATGCAATATGATTTATTATAAATATTTCGACCAAAACTCAAAAAAAATGAAGAATCTTAATTAGGAAATCAAATCTGCCAAGGTATTGTTTCTATATACTTCAAGAGCACTGTCCCTTACTTGGAGCATTAACTTATTGACTGAGCATTTATTTTCATCAGGGCAGTCATCACACTTTTCATAGAAATTAAGACTAACGCAAGGCACCATGGCAATAGGTCCTTCCAATACCCGCATTACTGAGGTCATTAAAATATCCTTTGGTTCCTTGATCAAATAGTATCCCCCACCCTTTCCTTTTTTAGAGCCTAAAAATCCATTTCGTCTAAGAGTTAGTAAAATACTTTCTAAAAACTTCTGAGAAATGTTTTCATGTTTGGCTATTTCAGCAATTTGAACGGGCTCCTTACTATCTATTGAAGCGAGATATGTAAGGGCTTTTAAGCCATATTTTGTCTTCTTGGAGAGCATCTTACGAATATAGGGAAAATTAACAATTGACCTCCCTATTATAGTGCTTTACCCCAGCGCTTGTTCAATATCTGCTATAATATCATCAATATGTTCCAAACCAACCGAAACCCGCACCATACCATCAGAAATTCCAACAGACTCCCGTTCTTCTTTGGTCAATTTGCTATGGGTAGTTGATGCTGGATGCGTTACAATACTCCTAGAATCACCTAAATTGGCGGAAAGGGACAACAACTTAATTGCATCAAAGAATTTTTTTCCGGCCTCCAGCCCTCCTTTCACCTCAAAAGCTACTACACATCCGCCAGCTTTCATTTGTTTTTTTGCAATCTCGTACTTAGGGTGCGACTTAAGAAATGGATATTTTACCCAATCTATTTTCTTATGACTTTCTAAGTATGTTGCCAATTGCAATGCATTGGAGCAATGTCTATCAACTCTAAGTGCCAAAGTTTCCAAACTTTTGGACAACACCCATGCATTAAATGGAGAAAGCGAAGGTCCTGTAATACGTGAAAATCTGTAGATTTTATCAATAAGCTCATTGCTCCCAACCGTAATTCCAGCCAAAACCCTTCCTTGGCCATCCATCAGTTTTGTCCCAGAATGAATTACCAAATCCGCACCAAATTTTATGGGTTGCTGTAAATAGGGTGATGCAAAACAATTATCAATAATGAATATGAGGTTATGCTTTTTGGCAATGTTTCCTAAAATCTCCAAATCCAAAACATCAACACCTGGATTTGTAGGTGATTCAGCATATATAATTTTTGTGTTAGGAGTAATTAGTTCCTCAACAGCCTCTAAATTATTGATATCAAAGTAACTTGTGCCAACATTCCATTTGGGGAAAAATTGAGTGAAAAGTGTATGTGTAGAACCAAAAATACTTTTGGCCGAGACAATATGATCCCCACTCTCCAATAAAGCAGCAAATGTTGAAAAAACAGCTGCCATGCCAGAAGCAAATGCAAAGCCATTTTCTGCGCCTTCCATTTTACATACCTTATCTATAAACTCTGAAGAGTTTGGATTGGAATACCTTGAATAAATATTACGTTCTTTCTCCTCCGCAAAAGAAGCTCTCATATCCTCTGCGTTCTCAAATACAAAACTGGATGTCAGATACAGTGGAGTGGAATGCTCTAAAAATTGTGTGCGCTCCAACTGTGTTCTTATCGCCTCTGTTTCAAATTTCCTCTCGTTCTTCATTATATTTTTTCTGCTATTCTTAAAATATCTCCAAAAACTCCTCTGGCGGTTACCGCAGCACCCGCTCCTGCCCCTTGAATCACTAAGGGGTTTTCGCCATATGATTCTGTATAAATTTCAATTATGGAGTCTGAACCTTTAACCTGCCCTAAAGCACTTTCTTTTGGAACAGACACCAATTTTGCTTCCAATATTCCTTTATCCTGTTGCAAATCACCATGTAGGTCACCAATATACCGCAATACAAACCCGTCTTTTTGATCTTGCTTAATCTTGCTGAACCTTTCATCCATTTCTGAAATGTTATCCATGAACTCATCAAAATTGATTGATTGTAATGGTTTAGGGATTAGATTGTCAATCTCAATATCTGAAAATTCATTTTGCAAGTCCAATTCGCGTGCTAAAATCAATAACTTCCTGCCTACATCATTGCCGGAAAGGTCTTCTCTTGGATCGGGCTCAGTATACCCTTTGTCCATTGCTTCTTTTACAATGGTAGAAAATGATGCTTCCTTTTCTGAAAAAGTATTGAAAATATAACTTAACGAGCCTGAGAAAACACCTTTTATACGGGTAATATTCTCTCCAGAAAGATGTAACAGTTTTATAGTATCTATAAGTGGTAACCCAGCCCCAACATTGGTTTCATAGAGATACTGCTTTTGATTTTTTTCGAGATGACTTCTAATTGATTTATAATAATCAAAACCTAAAGTATTGGCAATTTTATTGGATGAAACCAAATCAAACCCATGCGTAATGAAAAGTTCGTAGTTGGAAACAAACGCTTCACTTGCAGTGTTATCTACAGCTATTAAATTCTCCAAATGATTCTCTTTAGCAAAAGCTACAATGTCTTCTATTTGATATGGTTTCCCTCCTGTATCCAAATCCTTTTTCCAACTTTTTGCTATTCCATTTGCATTGAGCAATACTTTTCTCGAATTTGACACAGCAAAGACTCTAAGGTCTATTCCTTTTCGTAGTTCAATATTTTTTTCAGAATCCAAAATCTGATCTATCAAGGTTGCTCCCACGTTACCATGCCCAAAAATGGCCAGATTGATTTTCTTTGCAATTCCAAAAATTTGACCATGAACTACATTGATGGCCTTGTGCAAGTCGGATTTTTTAACCACCAAACTCACATTCTTTCCTGAAACCGTATTATTAAAAAGTAAAGGGACAATTTGATTTTTCACCAAAGCATTAAATGGTTTATGGAAAGTGCTTAAATCCATCCCAACAATTGAAATCACCGAAACGTCTTCCATCACTGTAATCTGATTGATGTCATAAGAACTATAATCCGTTTCAAACTCCAAATCCAATACTTTTTTTGCTTTTTGGGCCTTTTTGGATTCCACGACCAAACCAATCCCTCTTTCGGAAGAGCCTTGAGAGATTATCCCAACATTTATATTGTTTTGTCCTAAGGCCTTAAAAATACGGGCATCAATTCCTACTTTGCCCAAAAGACCTCTTCCTTCTAGGTTAACCAACGCAACATCCTCTATTACAGACAAAGATTTTATACCTCCATTTTCAGTTTTGGGGCCTACAAGAGTTCCTTTATTATCGTTATTGAACGTATTAAGAATACGCAAGGGAATGTTCTTTTCAATAAGCGGAATAATGGTCTTCGCATGCAGAATATTAGCTCCAAAATTTGCCAACTCGTTGGCCTCAGCATAGGAAATAACATCTATTAACTTAGCATCGGTAACTAAATCTGGATTTGCCGTAAAAATACCATCTACATGAGTGTAGTTCACAAGTTCTTCGGCATCTAAAAAATTGGCCAACAGCGCTGCTGAATAGTTACTTCCATTTCTTCCTAAAGTTGTAGTCTCTCCTTCTCTATTAGATGCTATGAAACCTGTAATAATGGGCACAACATCTGAGTCCAATTCCTTAAAACAAAGAATTACATTTTCTTTTGAAATTGCTTCGTCGACCTCTGCATTATTAAAGGTATCATCTGTTTTAATCAACGCCCTAGAATCAATAAGCTGCGCTTTTATTCCAGATTCTATCAATAAGCCGGTTACAACTTTTCCGGAAAGCAATTCCCCGTAGGAAAGTAATTCATCCTTGGTTTTTAAACTATAATCCCCTGTAAGTGAAACTCCCTTTAATAGCTTTTCTATATGCTGAAGTTCTTCCTTTATATCGGTTTTGGAATAAACGCTTTTTTGGTAGTTTGAAAAAAGATTTAAATCTTCTCTGAAATCCTTTCCTTTTGCAGCTTTTTTAAGCATGGATTCCAACTGATCCGTTGCTTTATCCCTAGCTGAAAGTACCACCGCAAAATTTTCCCTTTCTTTTGCTCTTTTTGAAATGATTTTTAGAACATTTTCAATCCCTTCTCCATTAGCCAAAGATTTACCACCAAATTTTAGAATTTTTATGCGGTCTGTTATTCCATTTTTGCTAAAAACAGTTTCCAAAAGATTTTCCAGTTGTTTAAACTCAATCAAAAAGGCATCATGCCCATGTAGAGACTGTACCTCACCATATGTCACGTTTGCATTTGCCTGAGCCAAATGCCTAAATGTTTCTTTGTTTTCTTCAGCAGTAAAAAACAAATCTGAATTAACACCAATTATATGAATCTTCGTTTCGCTTTGCTGAATCAAGTTAAAAGCATCATCTCCATTTCTAGTAATATCGATGGTCTTCAACAGTTGGTTCATCAATTTATATGCTGACAGCTGAAATCGTTCCTGTAGTTTTTCACCATGATGCATCAACCAACTTTCTACATTGAAAACCTGAAGTTCTTCATTGGTGCTTCGCTTAAAACGCTCTTTAAAAGATTCCGGAGTTCTATAACATAGCATAGCGTGCATCCGTGCATCGTGAACTGGTTGTTTAGAATTTACCAAAAACTGTTCTTGGATTTGGCAATTTGCTATCAACCAATCTGTAGACTTCCAATCAGAAGCTACAGGGATTAAATGTTCAGTAATCTTTGGATTCAGTGCAGTCATCTCCCATGCAATGCCTCCGCCCAATGAACCACCAATAATTGCATACAACCGTTCAATTTTAAGTTGCTCCAATCCCGAAAGAAAAATCCGTGCAATATCACCAGCAACAAAATCCTTATAATTATCAATAACAAAACCATCATATCCGTTTCCTGGAATATTGAAAGCCAAAATGGTATAGGTATCTGTATTAATACATCTGTCCTTACCAATTAAATCTGACCACCACCCTTCTTCTCCCGTAACATTGGAGTTTCCTGTAAGCGCATGATTCACCAAAACAATAGGCGCAGTGTGCAATTTCTCCCCAAAAACCTGATAGGATAATTGTAAATCTTCAACAACGCCATTTAAGGTGGTATAGTTTTGTATGGTAATATGCTTGAGCATAAAATATTATTTATTAAGCCAAAACCGACTTATCAATTGTTGAAAACGCATGTTCTAAATCAGCTTTCAAATCAGATAAATCTTCTAGCCCAACTGATAATCGAATCAAGTCTTGAGATACTCCGGCATCTGCTTGTTGCTCTTCGTTCAATTGCTGATGCGTTGTACTTGCTGGATGAATAATTAAAGATTTGGTATCGCCAATATTTGCCAACAATGAGAATATCTTGGTAGCATCAGTCAATTTTTTTGCAGTTTCAAAACCACCTTTTACCCCAAAAGTCACCAAGCCACTTTGCCCTTTTGGTAAGTATTCTTGAGCCAGCTTATAGTATTTATTCCCTTTTAACCCAGGGTAGTTTACCCAAGCTACTTCATCTCTATCCTGCAACCATTCTGCTAAAGCCAAAGCATTTTCACTATGCTGCTTGATTCTTACTGGCAAAGTTTCTAGGCCTTGAATAATTTGAAAGGCATTAAATGGACTTAAGGCACCACCAAAATCACGCAAGCCTTCCAAAATCAATTTAAAAGTAAATGCAGCAGCACCTAAGGCTTTACTATAAACCAAACCATGATATCCTGCAGATGGTTCTGTAAATTCAGGAAATTTACCATTGGTCCAATCAAAGGTACCAGCATCAATAATAGCACCCCCTAGAGAGTTACCTTGCCCCCCAATATATTTGGTCAATGAATGAATTACAAGGTTTGCACCATGCTCTATCGGATTTAACAATCCAGGAGTTGCCACGGTATTATCAACAATGAATGGCACCTTAGCTGTTTTCGCCTCTTTGGAAATAGCTTTTAAATCCAGCACATCCAGTTTAGGATTGCCCAAAGACTCCACAAAGAACGCTCTAGTATTTTCTTGTACCGCATCTTTAAATTTTGAAGGGTCGGATGCATCCACAAAGGTGGTAGTAATGCCAAATCGAGGTAATGTTACATTTAATAAGTTAAATGTACCTCCATACAAACTGCTAGATGCCACTATGTGGTCGCCAGCTTTTAACAGCGTCAACAATCCAGTGGAAATGGCTGCTGTGCCTGATGCAAAAACTACAGCTCCCACTCCACCTTCAATAGCAGCAAGCCTATCTTGAAGTATTTGATTGGTAGGGTTATTTAAACGTGTGTAAATAAACCCAAGTTCTGCTAACGAAAATAGATTAGCAGCATGTTCTGTGTCGTTAAAAACGTAAGATGTTGTTTGATAAATAGGTACTGCCCTAGTGCCACCAGTTTGGGTGGTGTCGTGTCCTGCATGCAAGGCATTGGTTGAAAATTTTTGATCACTCATGATTTCAGTTTTTTAAATTATTAGAATCGATAAAATAAAAAGCCAAACCCTATTCAATCCAAAGGTTGATAGGATAAATCAAAAAGTTATAAGAAAGTGAAATCGATATAAATCGATGACTGTTATCTATTCCTAAATTACTTAGGATAGAATTTAGCACCTTCATGACGTTGGAAGTCAAGGGTTGCTAAGGCTTCATAGGGTCTATTCCCTCCACCTTTCTTGATAACTATTCAATACGTGTTTGAACTTATTAGGACAAATATAAAGGCAGAATCTTTTAATATCCTAATGATTTTTGGAAATTTTGCGAATTCCAGTGATTTTTCAAGGATATGACCGATAGATTTCTCACACTCAGAACATTTTAAACAAGGTCGTTATCAAACACCCGTCATTATTTGGAGAATCAAGAGACAATAACTGTTTCGTTTCCTTTACTTTTAAATAGAATGGGGCTTTACATAAATCCACGCCACTTTGTTTTTTCAATCGAGTTCCCTGACCGGAAATGATATCGGTATTGGAGGGAAAATCGTGTTGAGGCAAATGCTCTGTTAAAATAACATATTTATAATCATAGAGCTTGCCTACAATACTTTTGATTTCCGAATTGGATAAATGTTGCAATACTTGCCTTAGAATAGCGCAATCTGCTGATGGCAGGCTATCTTTTGCTATATCCAAACAATGGAATTCCAAATTTGGACTTTGAAATTTCTTCGTGTTAAAGTTGATCAGTTCTTCAACGATATCCACCGCAATGTATTTTTTGGTGTCCCCAGCCAATGCTGCACCAATATTGAAATCTCCACAACCTAAATCACAAACTGTTAATGGATTTTCAAAAGATTTTAAAAACGATTGCAAGACATCGACATACGGGTTGACCAATTCAGGAAGATGCGATCCATGGCCAGAATAAAAATCAGAACCATTGTCTCCCCAAAGTTTAGCCTCATAAATTTGTTCCATAACCGCTTTGGTGGGCCATGGTTGCTTAATTTTTTTAGCTGAAGCTATTTTCATTTTAAAATCGAAAACTCAATATTTGAATCAGTAAAAACAGTATGAGTCTGTGTTTTAAAATCAGTTTCATCTGCTTTGAATATATTTTCAACATAGGTCTGCGGATTCAAATCTATTAGAGGGAACCATGTGCTTTGCACTTGTATCTGAAGTTTGTGGCCTTTCTTTATTGTATGAAAAACGTCTTGCAATTTAATGGTTACATCAGTTTTTTTATTTGGAGTGAACGGTTCTGGATTTGAAAAACTATTTCTAAAACGTCCTCGCAAAACCTCACTTCTAATCATTAAATGGTAATTGCTCATTTTAAGATGATCCTGCATCTCCTCATTGGTTTCCGTATTGGCTGGATGTACATCGATAACCTTTACAACCCAATCTGATGCAGTTCCTGTAGTAGCCACCTTCAGTTTGGCTAAAATGTCACCAGCCAAGGTGAAATCTTCTTCCATGACATCAGTTTCAAAAACAAGCACATCTGAGCGGCGCGCTGCAAAACGTTGGTCATCTGTCATGTATTTTCTGGGGGTAAGTACGGTTTTAACATCCTCAGAATACGGGACTGGTTTTTTGATGTCACTAACAAATTTAATACCCGAAACTTCTTTCAACTCTGAAGTCAATTCTTGATTTTCGGAAAGGAACATCGTTTGCTTTTCAACGCCTTTGGGTGGCCAAGAATCATATTCTTTCCATTCTTTTCTACCTGAATCGAAAACATAAGCTTCAGGAAGTCCACTATTTTTGTCCCCTTCTCCTTTTAGAAAATGATTGAAAAATTTCGTTTCAATCTTTTCCTGATAAAATTCTGATATGGAATCTCCAAAATAATAATTACCCACTAAACTGCGACCATTCCGGCGTGCCCATCGCCCATGATCCCATGGCCCAAAAACCATGGTATTATAACTTTCCTTATTTTTTTCGATATTCTTATAGGTTTCCAACGGGCCGTAGAGGTCCTCAGCATCAAACCAACCACCAACAATCATGGTGGCTACGTGTGACTTGGATTTATCTAAATGTTGAATCAAACCGCGACTCTGCCATAACTCGTCATAGTTTGGATGTTCTTTAAGTTCATTCCAAAAATAATCGTCAGTTACTCCTTCTGGTCGCATGGTGGGCGTATCAACAGTTTCGTATTCAAAAAATGAGTTAAGGTTTTTCAAAGGACCTGCATCTAAAAAGAATTGATATTGGTCTTCTGTCTGTAAATCAGGAAATGTGTACCAAGCGGTGTCTATGGGTTGATCATTGTTTGGCCTTGGTGTACCAAAAAGGGATGTTACTCTAAAATAACTCAATAAATATGCCCCGTTATGGTGAAAATCATCAAAAAAGAAATCGCCAATGCAAGCTTGTGGAGAAGATGCTTTTAGAGCAGGATGTGCGTCAATAGTGGCATATGTTGCGTAGTAACCTGGATAAGAAATTCCCCAAACACCCACTTTACCATTATTATTTTCCACATTGTTCACCAACCATTCAATGGTGTCATACGTATCCGAACTTTCATCCACTTGATCATCGGAAGTTTTATTTGGAATATAGGCACGCATATTTTCATAGTGGCCTTCGCTCAACCATCTGCCCCTTACATCTTGATATACTACAATATTCCCCTCTTTCATTAAATGAATATTAGGCCCTATTTGCTTTCTAAAGTTTCCCTCTCCATATGGTCTTGAGCTATAGGGAGTGCGTTGCATCAATATGGGATATTCTTTTGAAACATCCTTGGGAGCATATATGGTAGTGTGCAATGTAACGCCATCTCGCATTTCAATATCTACTTCTTGCTTAGTGTAATTATCAGCCACATAAGTGTCTTCTTTTTCAACAGCATCTTGTTTGGCGGTTTTTTTACAGCTTACAGCCATTAACAAAAGACAAATGCCTAAGAATATAAATCGAGTACAGCTTTTCATTCGGATAGTTTTATTTCTTAAAACTACTAAAGTTCATGAGAGTATCCCAATAAAAAAGGGAGCCAATATTGGCTCCCTTTTTTATTTTGAAATAAATTTTGATTTATAAACCAAATGCAGTTTTTACTGTTTCGACCATATCTAGTTTTTCCCATGTAAACAGTTCTACTTCTTTTTCAATCTTTCCGTTGTATGGGGATTCAAAAACTTTGGTCAGTATTTGGGGTTGTTTTCCCATATGACCATAGGCGGCTGTTTCCAAATAGATTGGGTTTCTAAGTTTTAAGCGTTCTTCTATGGCAAATGGTCGCATATCGAACAACTCGGAAGCCTTTTCAGCTATTTCACCATCAGACAAATCAATATTGGATGTACCATAAGTATCTACAAAAATTGAAGTGGGCTCTACCACACCTATTGCATAACTCACCTGTACAAGAATTTCATCAGCAACACCAGCTGCAACCAAATTCTTTGCAACATGTCTTGCCGCATATGCCGCGCTTCTATCTACTTTACTTGGATCTTTTCCGCTAAAAGCACCACCTCCATGCGCTCCTTTTCCTCCATAGGTATCCACAATTATTTTACGGCCAGTAAGACCTGTATCTCCATGTGGCCCTCCAATCACAAATTTTCCAGTTGGATTTATGTGATATTTGATTTGATCATCAAAAAGAGTATGAATGTTTTTTGGTAATCTGTCCACAACTTTTGGAATCAGAATGGAGATGATATCTTCTTTGATTTTTGACAGCATTTGATCATCCGAATCGAAATCATCATGTTGCGTCGAAACCACAATAGTATCTATACGTTGAGGAACATTATCATCAGAATACTCAATGGTTACTTGCGCTTTAGCATCTGGTCTTAAATAGCTTATTTGGCTGCCCTCTCTTCTAAGTTCTGCTAAGATTTGAAGAATTTTGTGGGAAATATCAAGAGCCAAAGGCATATAGTTTTCAGTCTCCTTTGTCGCATAACCAAACATCATACCTTGGTCTCCTGCACCTTGGTCTTCTTTTTTTCCTCTATCAACCCCTTGATTTATATCTTGTGACTGCTCATGAATTAAAGAAATAACTCCACAAGAATCTCCACTAAATTGATATTCTCCTTTGGTATATCCTATATCATTGATAACCCTTCGGGCAATATTTTGAACATCTAAATAAGTGTGGCTTTTTACCTCGCCAGCCAACACCACTTGCCCAGTAGTGACCAAAGTCTCGCAAGCTACCTTGCTTTCAGGGTCAAACGCTAAAAAATTATCTAATAACGCATCACTAATTTGATCTGCTATTTTGTCTGGGTGTCCCTCACTAACAGATTCTGATGTAAACAGATATGGCATGTATATATAGTTTTATGTGAAGATTTGACGGCAAAGCCCAAAGAAGTTTACACCACTTTTTAGCATTTTTTAGGGAGGTTGCAATCAGTCAAATCTTTCCTCAACAATTGTGGGCAAAAATATAAAAATGTTTTGTTCTTAAAACCCAATAAAATTTTAAAGTTCCTTTTAGTAATAATATTTGGTTTATGCGTATTTTGTTCAATGACTAACACACATCAAAAATGAAAAACAAAATATTGCTCTCCACTCTTCTTGTCTTATTCACACTGTGCACTTTTAGCCAAGAAAAAAAAGATGACAAAAAATGGGATGTTTCTAATCCATATACCGACTGGAAAATCAATGATGTTGCTCTGGAAACCGACGAAGGAACTTGGATGAACCTTGACGTTAGCCCTGATGGCAGTCAAATTACATTTGACATGTTAGGAGACATTTATATTATGTCAATAGCGGGTGGAATCCCAAAGGTGTTACGTTCTGGATTACCGTTTGAGGTGCAACCACGTTTTAGTCCAGATGGCAAAAAAATATCTTTTACTTCCGATGCCGGTGGTGGTGATAATATTTGGATTATGGGCACCGATGGAAAGAATCCAAAGCAAGTCACCAAGGAGAAATTTAGGTTACTGAATAATGCTGTTTGGACTGCAGATGGAAATCACATCATCGCCAGAAAGCATTTTACTTCTCAACGTTCATTAGGTGCAGGAGAATTATGGCAATACCACATTACGGGTGGATCTGGACTACAACTGACCAAAAGAAAAAATGACCAGCAAGATGTAAATGAGCCTTCTATTTCCAGAGATGGAAAACACCTCTATTATTGTGAAGACATGTATTCAGGTGGTTTTTTCCAATATAACAAAAACCCAAACTCACAGATTTATGTTGTTAAACGTTATGATTTTGAAACTGGAAAAACTACTACAATCACAGGTGGACCTGGCAGTGCATCTAGGCCAACCGTATCTCCTGATAATAAAAAACTAGCTTTTGTTAAGCGTGTGCGTACCAAAACTGTTTTGTTCATTCACGATTTAGATACTGGGGAAGAATGGCCTATATATGATGCGTTGAACAAAGATCAAATGGAAGCCTGGGCTCTTTTTGGTACCTATCCAAATTTTAGTTGGACACCCAACAACAAGGAAATTGTCTTTTGGGCGGGTGGAAAAATTCATAAAGTCAATATTGAAACCTTAAAAGTAGACCCTATCCCTTTCAAAATAAATACGACACTAAAAATAGCGGAAACCCATCGTGCTAAACATCAAGTAGATTCGGAAAATTTTACCGCCAAGGTCATTCGTCATGTAAAAACTTCACCTGATGGAAAGAAGATTATATTCAGTGCTCTTGGACACTTATGGACTAAAACATTACCTAATGGTAGACCTAAACGATTAACCAATAGTGATGATCTTGAATTTGAACCTTCATTTTCGCCTGATGGAAAAGAAATCGTTTATGTTTCCTGGGATGATGAACAATTTGGCGCCATTCATAAAATAGCCTCAAATGGTGGTTCACCCACAAAAATGACTTCTACAAAAGGAATTTACCGTTTTCCATCTTTTTCTAATGATGGAAAACACATTGTATACGGCAAGCAAAGCGGTAATAATGACCAAGGTCAAACCTTCACGAAAGAACCGGGAATCTATACAATGTCCACCAATGGAGGTACTGCAAAAAAACTTACAGATAATGGTTTAACACCTACATTCAGTAAGAGTGACCAACGTATTTTCTTTCAGACAGGGGGCCAATTCTTTGGTTCTCTTACAAAAGAATTAAAAAGTGTGAATCTTAATGGCAAGGATGAACGGGTTCACTTTAAATCTAAATATGCAAATCATATTGTACCGTCACCAGATAATAAATGGCTACTATTCTCCAATCTGCACAAAGCATATATAGCACCAATGACAATGACAGGTCAAACCATTGGATTTGACCCAAAAAGCAAGGCTTTTCCAATTACACAAGTAGCCAAAGATGCTGGCTATAACTTGCATTGGTCCAACAACAGCAAAAAATTACATTGGACTTTAGGTAGTCAATATTTCTCAAATGATGTAAACCAACGCTTTACTTTTCTTCAAAATTCTCCAGATAGTATTCCACCAATGACCGAAAAAGGGATTGATGTTGGTTTAATTGCCAAAATAGATAGGCCCAAAGGCAGCATTGCTTTTACCAATGCCAGAATTATCACTATGGAAAACGATGTGGTTTTGGAAAATGCCACTATCCTAATTAAGGATAATAAAATTGAAGCTATTGGTACCTCATCCGAAATTTCTGTACCCTCCAACACCAAAGTATTCGATATGAAAGGCAAGACCATTATGCCCGGTATTGTAGATGCACATGCCCATATTGGTGCTTTTAGAGCAGGGCTGAACACTAAAAAGCACTGGCAATTATATGCAAATCTTGCCTATGGCATAACGACTGCCCATGATCCATCCGCAAATAGCGAAACAGTATTTGGCTTATCGGAGCTTGTAAAAAGTGGAGAAATGGTGGGTCCTCGGATTTACTCTACTGGATTTATTCTTTATGGGGCGGATGGGGATTTTAAAGCTGTCATCAACAATTTGGAAGATGCTCGCTCTGCAATTCGCAGAACAAAAGCGTTTGGGGCAACCTCTGTTAAAAGTTATAATCAACCACGTAGAGAGCAAAGACAACAAGTAATGCAAGCGGCCAAAGAATTGGGAGTAAATGTTGTACCGGAAGGTGGTTCTACATTCTTTACCAATATGACCATGATTATGGATGGCCATACAGGTGTGGAACACAATATTCCAGTAGCACCTGTCTATAAAGACATTGTCACCTTATGGAGTAAAAGCAAAAGCGGTTATACACCTACTCTAATTGTAAATTATGGCGGAATGAATGGCGAATATTTCTACTATGAACGAGACAATGTCTGGGAAAATGAAAAACTATTGAAATACACTCCTAGACATATTATTGATTCACGCAGTCGTCATCGTACCAAGGTACCGCAGGAAGAATATAAAAACGGTCACATTTTAGTTTCTGAAACCGTAACGAAGCTTTCAAATGCAGGGGTAAAGGCAAATCTAGGTGCTCATGGCCAATTACAAGGTCTTGGTGCGCATTGGGAACTTTGGATGTTAAAAGCTGGAGGAATGACCAATATGGAAGCTTTAAAAGCTGCAACGATAAACGGTGCACAATATATTGGTATGGGAGAGGAAATAGGTTCTTTAAAAGTTGGCAAGCTCGCAGACTTAATCGTCTTAGATGAAAATCCTTTGGAAAATATTGAAAACACCAATTCAGTTCGCTACACCATGGTTAATGGGCGATTGTATGATACAGAAACTATGAATGAAATTGGAAACGAACCAAAAGAACGCAGCCAATTTTATTGGGAAAACAATAGGTACAATCAAGCATTTCCATGGCATGAACAAACCCAAAGTTTTACCATTCCTGGATGTAGTTGTCACGCATTAAAACATTGATAAGGGTGATTTTGTCGAAAGGTTGATAAAAGGTACAAGGTTGGTTTTACCTTCAACAAGATTCGTTGTATATTGTATGCCTTTCAATTAAACACAACAATCTAATAACCATTCAACAACAAGCCCATGCACATTGCGGTAGCCGGAAACATTGGAGCAGGAAAAACTACATTAACTAATTTGCTAGCAAAGCATTACAAATGGGAAGCCCATTTTGAAGATGTAGTGGACAATCCATATTTAGATGATTTCTATACGCAAATGGAGCGTTGGAGCTTTAACCTTCAGATATACTTTTTGAACAGTCGCTACAGACAAATTTTAAAGATTCGTGAAGGGGGTAAAAAAGTGATTCAGGATAGGACCATTTATGAAGATGCCCATATTTTTGCACCCAATCTTCATGCCATGGGGTTAATGACCAATCGCGATTTTGAGAATTACTCCAGTCTTTTTGATTTAATGGAAACGTTGGTTCAACCACCAGATTTGCTTATATACTTACGCAGCTCAATTCCTAATTTGGTAAATCAAATCCACAAACGTGGACGGGATTATGAAAACAGCATCTCCATAGATTATTTGAGTAGATTGAATGAGCGTTATGAAGCTTGGGTAAATACCTATGAAAAAGGTAAACTTCTTATCATAGATGTGGATAACATTAATTTTGTTGATGAACCTGAAGATTTGGGGCTAGTTATCAATAAAATCGATGCTGAAATTCACGGATTGTTTTAGTAAAAACCACCTTCCAATAAAAAAATCAAATTTTCCCTCAACCAAAAGGATCATTCACTCATTCCCTCTTTTCTTCGGATTCTTTTCAAAGTAGTTTAGTTTAGGTTTTAACACCTGCTATTTCTAACTCGAAGTTATTTGAAATATGTAGTTCCAAACTGTTCCTTCGACAAGCTCAGGATGACAATTTGGACTGATATCTTCAGGATGACTTCATAAAATTTGAAAATTATGAGACCGAAAAAAAATCAAGAATTAGAATTAAAAAAGAACAGTGTACTCTATTTCTCTATTGGGATGGCAGCAGTTATGTTGCTTGCCTATGTCGCTTTGGAATGGAAAACGTATTATCCAACAAGTGATTGGGATGTAGCGGAATTAAATAAAATTGATGAACTTATTGAAGAACCTCCTATCACCTTTCAAAAATTAAAACTTCCTCCACCAAAAATTCAAACGCCACCGTTAATTGAAATAGTGGAAGATGATGAAAAAATTATAGAAACAGTAATTGAGCCTGATGATGTCAATCAAGATACCGAAGTTGCACGTATTGAAGATATCGTTGTGATTAAAGACCCTGTTGATGAAGTAATCCCTTTTGCTGTCATTGAAGACGTACCTGTTTTTCCTGGCTGCGAAGATGCAGATGACAAACGAGCTTGTTTTCAGGAAATGATGCAAAAGCATGTGAGAAAAAATTTCCGTTATCCTGAGATTGCACAAGAAATGGGATTACAAGGAAGGGTAAGTTTAATGTTCACCATTCAAAAAGATGGGAGCATTGATGAGTTAAAAATGCGAGGACCTCATAAAGTTTTAGAAACAGAGGCGGCTAGAATTATCTCGAAATTACCTAAAATGACTCCAGGAAAACAAAGAGGAAATCCTGTTAAAGTGCCTTTTTCCATACCGATTACTTTTAAACTACAATAGATCATACTGTCGCATCGAGCGCAGTCGAGATGCTTAACCTGAATAGTTCTAGACTGCTCCTTCGACAGGCTCAGGATGACAAATCAAACTACAATAAACAAAAAAGCCATGCTATATAGCATGGCTTTTATCTAAATGTTTATTCAAAATTTACTCTTTGGCTGCTGCTTTATAAGCATCCACCAATTTTTGAACTTCTTCTTTGGTAGCTCCCGTAAATTCTTTTATTTCTTCTTTTGCTTCTCCAGCAACTTCATACGTTGATGTCACTACTGCCTTATATAAACCTTCAGCAGTATTGCTCATTTCAACACGAACTTGTTTTTCAACAGGTACGCTCTCTTTCATTCCATCCGTAGTGATAGAGATTTTAGTACCGTCTTCTTTTAGCATGCTAACCTCATCAGCTGGAGCAAGACTCACCAAACTTGGAGCAATAACCAAAGCCACAACGGACATCAACTTTAATAAGATGTTCAATGAAGGTCCAGAAGTATCTTTAAATGGATCTCCGACCGTATCACCAACAACGGCAGCTTTATGTGCATCAGAACCTTTGCGTCCGTCAGATTCAATCATTTTCTTAGCGTTATCCCAAGCACCACCTGCGTTTGATTGGAAAATAGCCATTAAAACTCCACAAGTGGTTACACCTGCCAAAAGACCACCTAACATCTCAGCACCACCAATAAAACCAACAGCAACTGGAACGACAATAGCCAATAAACCTGGTAGTACCATTTCTTTAATAGAAGCCTTAGTAGAAATATCTACACACTTATCGTATTCTGCATATCCATCAGCTGCATCAAAAGTGGCACGCTGTTCAGTTGTCGCTTTAGACATATCTGAGTCAACAGCTCTCATTACTTCTAATGCCGCCTTTAATTGTGGAATATCTCTAAATTGACGACGAACCTCTTCGATCATCGCCATGGCAGCACGACCTACAGCATTCATAGACAATGCAGAGAATACAAAAGGAAGCATTCCACCTACTAAAAGACCTGCCATAATTTTTGGCTGGGACACATCAATAGACGAAACATTTGCAACTTTCATAAATGCAGAGAATAAAGCCAAGGCTGTTAAGGCAGCAGAAGCAATTGCAAAACCTTTACCAATAGCGGCCGTTGTATTACCAACTGCATCCAGTTTATCTGTACGCTCACGAACTTCAGGATCTAGTTCTGCCATTTCAGCAATTCCTCCAGCATTATCAGAAATTGGTCCGTACGCATCAACAGCTAATTGAATACCTGTATTTGCCAACATACCTACTGCTGCAATTGCAATTCCGTAAAGGCCAGCAAAATGATGCGACACTAATATAGCAGCAGCAATCAATAAAATAGGAACCATAGTAGACATCATACCTACACCCAAACCTGCAATAATATTTGTTGCTGCACCTGTTTCAGACTGACGCACAATTGAGTTTACAGGTTTTGTACCCGTACCTGTATAATATTCTGTAATTTTTCCAACACCCAGACCTGCAACAAGACCAGCTAAGGTAGCCCAGAAGATTCCCATTGCTCCGAACGGTAAACCTTCAACGTTTTCAGGAATTAAAGCATGAATAATGAAGTAAGAAGCAACAACCATTAGGCCGGCAGAACCAAATTCACCAATATTTAATGCAGTTTGAGGATTACCGCCATCTTTAACTCTTACAAAGAAGGTTCCAATAATAGACATGACAATACCTACAGCTGCTAATACCAATGGAAGATACACAGCACCTAAACCTGCAAAATCAGGAGTGATAATAAATGCACCCAATACCATAGTACCTATAATAGAGCCTACATAGGATTCAAATAAATCAGCACCCATACCAGCAACATCACCTACGTTATCACCAACATTATCCGCAATTGTAGCAGGATTCAAAGGGTGATCTTCAGGAATACCTGCCTCTACCTTACCTACTAAATCTGCGCCTACATCCGCTGCTTTAGTATAAATACCACCACCTACACGTGCAAAAAGCGCAATAGATGAAGCTCCCAATGAGAATCCAGAAAGTACATTTAATACCAAGCCCAAGTTTTCAGCACCAGGCCAAATGGATTGGTAAACTATGAACAAGCCACTAAGTCCTAATACCCCAAGACCAACAACTCCCAAGCCCATAACAGCACCACCAGCAAAAGCAACTTCTAAAGCTTTCCCCAAAGAAGTTTTAGCAGCTTGAGTGGTTCTAACGTTTGCTTTTGTAGCAACTTTCATTCCTATAAAACCTGCTAAAGCTGAACAAATAGCACCTACTACAAATGATAAGGCCACCATTCCATTTGATCCAACTTCATTATTTCCTTTGAAAAACAATAGGATAGCGACAGCAACGACGAAGATGCTTAATATTTTATATTCTGCTTTAAGGAAAGACATTGCTCCATCAGCAATATTTTTGGCAATCCTTGACATTTTAGCATCTCCTTCATCCTGCTTTCCAACCCACATATTCTTTATGAATACAAAGATCAGTGCCACAATACCAAATGCAGGCAGAAATTTTACGATTAATTCCATAGTGTTATAGTTATTTTAAGAGTTTTTTAGTGGCAGCAAAAGTAGTAAAATACAGACTAATAAAAAAAATGCACTTTTGGAGACCAAAAGCGCATAAATCCGTACTCAATTTTGCTTAAATTGTAAAGGTGCGCTTCTTTTTATGTTCGCTTTCTTCGTATCTCTTAACGCATTGATGGTAAATATCTATTGCTTCATTAACATCACCCCAGCCCCCTGTATCTACCTTCTTTTCTTCCAAATCTTTATACACTTGAAAAAAATGTTCGATTTCTTTTAATCTATGCGGATTTAAATCACTGATATCATCTCTTTTGCTCCAAATAGGATCAGAAACAGGAACACAAATAATTTTCTCATCAGGTCCTTTTTCATCGGTCATATGGAAAACCCCAATAGGTTTAACTTCCATTACCACCATTGGATAGGTAGGTTCGGTGCCCAACACCAAAACATCCAAAGGGTCTTTATCCAAAGCCAAGGTTTCTGGCACAAAACCATAATCTCCCGGGTACATCATTGATGAAAAAAGGGTTCTATCAAAACGGATTTTATGAAGGGTAAAGTCGTATTCGTATTTGTTTCTGCTACCCTTTGGAATTTCTATAAGTACATCAAAGGTAACTTCTTCTTTTTTTGACATTTTGAGGTTTTTATTTTTTTTGCAAAAATAGCTAGTATTGAAGGAATAAGATAAAGAAATTACTTTCTTAATATTAATTAAAAATTAAATCCGAAAGTTCCAGTAATACCAAATCGCCGTGCATCTGGATTATCTAAATAATTTCCTCTAAAGTTAAAGTCAATCCTAAGAATCTTAAAGATGTTCCCTATTCCAAATGAATACTCCCAATAAATTTGATCATTAGGCGCTATCAACGGAATGTTGGATGGAGCACTCAACGCGATATTTTCATCTGAAAGTTGGCCCCATGCTCCTCGTATTCCCACAATTTCCCTAAGGTTTAACTTTCTTAACACGGGGATTCTTGAAAAGAACCTTCCATTAAAATTATGCTCTAAATGTAATGTGGCATAGGTATCGGTCACAAATTCATAAAAATCCAAATTAGGAAAGGTATTGTACAAGGTAAAAAGCGTCTGGTTTCCAGGAACTACGCTTAATAAGCTCAACGGTACCTCGCCAAAAGTCTTACCAAGTTCTACACTGCTAGTTAATCTACCAAAACCACCTATTTGCCATGGTTGCCTATACGAAAATTGAACCTTCTCGTAATCAAAATCACTTTCTAAAAACCCACGTACACCTTTGGTATAATTAAGAAGAAGTGTGCTGTGATCATCATTTATGCTTACACGTTCTACCCCGTAACCTATAGTTCTTTTTCCTGGGGTATATATTAAGGTGGTGTTTAGGTCAAATTGTTTTACCTCTGAAGAAATACCTGTTGGGGAATCTGGATCAATATAGTCCAGACCAAACGCATCTGGCAAGGCTGAATTTAACGTTCTGAAAGACCCTCCAAACCTAACTCTAAAATTCTTTGCGGGCTCTACCTCAAAATTCAGGGTTGATAAATTTATATTGGTCAGGCGATCATTGGCCCCAACCGTTACCAAAGATGAAGAAGCAATACTCCTTCCCAAGACATCATTAGTACTTGTGAGACTTAGTCCCAGTTGTTCAATGTCCCTCCGGTTTCCTCCTGAGAGAATCAATCTTGATTTTCTATCCAGTAAAAACTTGGCCGAGAATCCGTGTTTTGCTTTTTTGTCTGTAAACCCATAAGCCATATACCCTTCCAATCGCCAGGTATCATTCTGTCCAAAATAGGTCCTTGCCCCAAGTCTAACACGCGTTCCCTCCGCATCATTAAATCCAAGGACACTGTAGATATTGCCAACATCAATATTCCACTTATCAATTTCTATATAACCAGAACCAAGAATGCTAACAATATCATAGTAAGTTCTAAACTTAGGGACCGTTTTTAAGGTATCCAATAATTTAAATATACCCGACTCATCCTCGTTAAGTGTTTCAAGTCTGGCATTTTTCCAGAATGTACTATCCCTTGCAAATACACGTGGATCATAGGGATCAGATTCTGCTTTGTAGAATTCTTCAGGACGATCCGTATCAAACTTGTAATTATCAAAGACTGTTGTTCGCTTACCATATACACCTCGCGACTTTTCCTTTTTAGAAAAACTAAAATCACTCAACATATAATCTCTTTTGAGCAAAAAGACCGAATCGTTTACAACATCAAACTCTTGTTCTATATAAATTTCCTTAACCCAGTTGATGTTAGCACTTTTAGTGACCTGAAGATTTATTTTTTTAATAGCGTAGGTAGTATCACTTACCCAAAAATCTCCTTTGAAGGTGAGTTCGTTTGTTCGTCTGGGGTAGTAAATAATATTGTAGCACCACTTATTGTCTATAAATGTACTGTCTGACAATACATAATTATAGGTATCTACTCCGGTTTTAGAGAGGGGGCTGGTAAAACTCTTGTCAAAAAACTTCAGGTAATTATTATAAATGTCATAATCAGAATACAAATCCTCCACAAAAGCTGTTATGGATTGGTTTCCACTAAAACCTGAATTTTTATTACCCAACACATCTTCTTTTTCCTCATCCAAAATATTGTCCCCGTAAATCTTGGAAAAGCTTTCATTTAGGAACATTGGTAGATAGGTCTTACCTGTAATTCTAGACGTATCCAAATCCTCAAACATGAATTCCAACCCTTTAAAGAGTTTACTCTTTATCAATGCGCTATCTATGGTATTGAGGTCAAATTCTACTTTTTCATACTTATCGTATTGATATTGTTTGAATTTTCGAACCCCATTTTCCCGTTTCTTAGCCCATATCTTCTTTAATATATCAATGGCGGGATTATTTTTTTTGGATTGCTTGCCAGTGTATACGATAACTTCTTTAAGTTGTTCCGCAGATTCTTGCAAAGCAATCTCCATATTATAGTTTACCTTCTTATCCAGTAAAATTTCTTTAGTCTCATATCCAATAAAAGAAACAAGAATGGTACTATAGGTTTCATCAGATTCTATATAAAAGCGTCCATTATCATTAGTAATGGTCCCTTCAGAAGAGTCTTTAAAAATAATATTGGCAAAAGCTACAGGAGAACCTGTTTCATCCACAACAATACCTCCAACCTTTGTTTGGGAAAAAGCAAAAAAACAAGACGAGAAGAAAAAAATAAAAAGGAAACTTTTCATGTTTTGATATCTGTAGCATTAGGAAATCCACAAGTGGAGTTTCAAAAGTGCATGGTCAATTTGGTTTAAAAGTATTTTCTTATCAAAAACTATTCCTTAAAAAAAGCCTCGTCAACTTTTGTTGAAGAGGCTAATATACTTTACAAATATAAGTCTGTTATTTATATAACACTTTCTTAACAGCTTTGATCACATCTTCATGGTTTGGTAACCATTCAGCTAAAAGCACCGGGGAATATGGTGCAGGAGTATCTGCTGTGTTTATTTTTACAACAGGTGCATCCAAATAATCAAATGCCTTGTCTTGAACTTGATATGTAATTTCAGTAGCAACATTACCAAAAGGCCAAGCTTCTTCCAAAACTACCAGTCTATTGGTCTTCTTGACTGAAGTTAAAATCGCGTCATAATCCATTGGGCGAACAGTACGCAAGTCAATAATCTCACAGCTTATTCCTTCTTTTTCCAACTCATCTGCAGCCTTATATGCTTCTTTTATAATTTTTCCAAAAGAAACAATGGTAACATCGGTTCCTTCTCTTTTAATATCCGCAACACCTATTGGAATTGTAAATTCTCCTTCTGGCACCTCTCCTTTGTCACCGTACATTTGTTCCGATTCCATGAAAATAACTGGATCATCATCACGAATTGCAGATTTTAATAATCCCTTAGCATCAGATGGGTTAGATGGCACAACAACCTTTAATCCTGGGCAATTGGCATACCAACTTTCAAAAGCTTGGGAATGTGTTGCCGCCAATTGTCCCGCAGATGCAGTAGGTCCCCTAAAAACTATGGGACATGGAAACTGGCCTGCAGACATTTGTCTAATCTTGGCAGCATTGTTTATGATTTGATCAATCCCCACCAAAGCAAAGTTAAAAGTCATAAACTCAATGATTGGTCTGTTTCCTATCATTGCAGAACCCACACCAATACCTGAAAAACCTAATTCAGAAATAGGAGTATCAATTACACGTTCTGGTCCAAATTCATCAAGCATTCCTTTAGAAGCTTTATAGGCTCCATTATACTCTGCAACCTCTTCTCCCATTAAGTATATGGTATCATCTTTTCGCATCTCTTCGGACATTGCCTGTTGGATAGCTTCTCTGAACTGTAGTGTTTTCATTAAGTAGTACTAAAAAGTTTAGTTAACGTGCATTAAAAAATGCAAGCAAAAATAGCAAAATATACAAGAACAATACGCTCATAAAAACCAAAAAAAAGAACAAAATTTATTATGCATGCATAATAAATATCAGATTTTTATGGCTATCTTTGATGCGTTAAACGTAAAGAAAATATGAAGATTTTAGTTTGCATTAGCAACGTACCGGATACCACTTCTAAAATCAATTTTGCGGAAGGGGATACAAAGTTTGATACAAACGGCGTACAATTTGTTATTAATCCCAATGATGAGTTTGGATTAACAAGAGCCATGTGGTTTAAAGAAAAACAAGGAGCTGCAGTGCATGTGGCTACTGTAGGTGGAGCACAAACTGAGCCCACAATACGTAAAGCTCTTGCCATAGGGGCAGACGAAGCCATACGAATAAACGCAGAACCAACCGATGGTTTTTTTGTTGCAAGACAATTGGCCGAAATAGTAAAAAATGGAGGATACGACCTAGTCATTGCCGGAAGGGAATCCATAGATTATAATGGAGGTATGGTTCCAGGAATCTTGGCCACACTATTGGATATGAATTTTGTGAACACCTGTATTGGTCTTGAAGTTGATGGGACCAGTGCAACTGCCATGCGTGAGATTGATGGCGGAAAAGAAAAAATAAGTACTTCTCTTCCTTTAGTAATAGGAGGTCAAAAAGGATTGGTTGAAGAAAGTGATCTACGTATCCCTAACATGCGTGGAATAATGATGGCTAGAAAAAAAGCATTGAATGTAGTTGAACCAATTGATGCACCTAAACTTACCAACGATCAAAAGTTTGAGAAACCTGCTGCTAAGGGACCTGTTACATTGGTTGATGCCGATAATGTAGGTGAGTTAGTAAATCTGTTGCACAACGAAGCTAAGGTGATTTAAGAATTAGAATCTATAAAATATGTCAGTATTAGTTTATACCGAATCCGATAAAGGAAAATTTAAAAAAAATGCATTAGAAGTTGCTTCTTATGCCCATAAAGTAGCGCAAGAACTTGGAACAAATGTTACTGCTGTTACTATCAATGCGGATGATGATGCCTCACTTGGTAATTATGGCGTATCCAAGGTGCTCAAGGTTTCCAATGAACAATTGGGCACCTTCAACGCCAAGGCTTATGCAAATACTATTGCACAAGCTGTAGAAGCGGAAGGCGCCAAAGTAATTATTATTAGCTCAAGTGCCGACACTAAGTTTTTGGGGCCTATCCTAACTGCAAAATTAAATGCGGGATACGTACCTAATGTAGTGGCCGCTCCAGATAGCACCTCTCCTTTTGTAGTAAAAAGAACGGCTTTCAGTAACAAAGGTTTCGCCCACACTGAAATCTCTTCAGAAACCAAAATCGTTGGAGTCTCAAATAATGCTTATGGTGTTCATGAGAATAATGTTTCAGCGGCAGTGGAAAGTTTTGATCCTACCCTTGGTGATTCAGATTTTACCACAAAATCAGTTGAAATAGATAAAGTTGTTGGTAAGGCCACTATTGCAGATGCAGATGTGGTTGTTTCAGGAGGTCGAGGACTTAAAGGCCCAGAAAATTGGGGCATGATTGAAGAATTGGCAGAAATACTTGGTGCTGCAACCGCTTGTTCCAAACCTGTTTCAGATTTAGGCTGGCGTTCTCATGGTGAGCATGTTGGACAAACTGGAAAGCCCGTAGCCAGCAATCTATATATAGCCATTGGTATCTCTGGAGCTATTCAGCATTTGGCTGGAGTAAGTGCTTCAAAAACCAAAGTAGTCATCAACAATGACCCTGAGGCTCCGTTCTTTAAGGCCGCAGATTATGGGATTGTTGGCGATGCCTTTGAGGTGGTACCGAAACTCATCGAAAAATTAAAGGAATTTAAAGCCCAAAACGCTTAATTTTTGTTAATTTGCCCTTTGCAAGGGGCTGTTCAGATAACTGGTATTGCCGCTTATTTGAACAGCCTTTTTTGGTTTTAGGAAGATAATATGAGCTTAGTACGATTAAAAATAAAGGGGATATCTTACAGCCAGACACAAAACGGCGCGTATGCTCTTATTTTAAATGAAGTTGATGGAGATAGAAAACTTCCAATTGTTATTGGTGCCTTTGAAGCGCAATCCATAGCAATTGCCCTTGAAAAAGAAATAAAACCTCCCAGACCTTTGACGCATGATTTGTTTAAAAACTTTGCCGATAGATATGCTATTGTTATTAAACAAGTTATAATTCATAAGCTTGTAGATGGTGTTTTCTATTCGAGCATTATATGTGAGCGGGATAAGGTTGAAGAAATTGTAGATGCCCGCACAAGCGACGCTATTGCCCTGGCGCTTCGCTTTGATGCCCCAATTTTCACCTATAAAACGATATTGGACAAAGCAGGAATCTTCCTTAAATTCTCTTCAAAGGAAAATGAGGAAAACGAAGATGATGATGATGATAGTATAGTAGTAGATGAAATTCTCCAAGAAGGTGAAACAGTGGAAATAGAATCCGGAGCATCATCACAAGGATATAGAGAACTTACCCTAGAAGAGCTATACAAAGAATTGGATAAAGCAGTTGCCAATGAAGACTACGAAAAGGCTGTTAAATTAAGGGACGAAATTTCCAAGCGCAAATAAACCTTTTACATGGGTAAGAAAACCAAAAGTTTCCTAATACTTTTATTATTTATCTGTGTCTCATCTTATGGACAAAACACCTTGCCCGTAGACTCTATTAACAGTGTAATAGGCACAACCATAATTGATGACATCTCTGCACAGGAAGCCCCACAATTAATTGCTAACCAAGGATTCACATTCAATACACTATGGCGAGGAGTATTGGGAATGGCGGCATTGATTTTCATCTCATTCCTTTTCAGTTCTAATAGAAAAGCCATTAACTGGAAGACCGTTGCAATAGGTCTTGGATTGCAATTATTAATTGCAATTGGGGTGCTTAAAGTGCCTTTTGTACAATATGCGTTTGAAAAAATTGGACAGGTCTTTGTAAGTATTCTGGATTTTACCCGAGCAGGAAGCCAGTTTCTCTTTGAAGGTTTGGTTGTGGATATGGATACCTTTGGGTTCATTTTTGCCTTTCAAGTATTGCCAACAATCATTTTCTTTTCTGCATTGACCTCCGTCTTATTTTATATGGGGGTGATACAAAAAGTGGTCAGGGCATTGGCATGGTTACTAACAAAATCTTTAGGTATTTCTGGCGCAGAAAGCCTCTCCATAGCAGGAAACATTTTTTTAGGGCAAACCGAAGCACCATTGCTTATCAAAGCCTATTTGGAAAAAATGAACAAGTCGGAAATCCTTTTGGTCATGATTGGTGGCATGGCTACAGTTGCTGGCGCTGTGTTGGCAGCTTACATTGGATTTTTAGGTGGGGATGACCCTGCGCTGCGCTTGATTTTCGCCAAACACTTATTGGCTGCTTCTGTGATGGCAGCCCCAGGAGCTATCATAATTTCAAAAATCCTATATCCGCAGACGGAAAGTATAAATACTGAAGTAAAAGTATCTTCTGAAAAAATAGGCGCCAATTTTTTGGACGCCATTGCCAATGGAACCACGGAAGGTTTAAAACTAGCCATGAATGTAGGTGCCATGCTATTGGTTTTTGTTGCTTTTATAGCCATGATCAACGGAATCTTAGGTTGGGTTGGTGATGTAACCACCCTTAACACCTTGATTGCAGATAATTCACCCTATGAAAGTTTCTCTCTAGAAGCGGTATTGGGAACTGTTTTTGCGCCATTAATGTGGCTCATTGGTGTAGCAAATGAAGATATCATGCTCATGGGGCAGCTGTTAGGAATTAAACTTGTAGCCAGCGAGTTTGTGGGTTATGTTCAGTTGGCCGAATTGAAAACCATGACCAATAATTTACACTTTACCTATAATAAGTCCGTAATTATGGCCACTTATATGCTTTGTGGTTTTGCCAATTTTGCTTCAATTGGTATTCAAATTGGTGGAATAGGTTCGTTGGCGCCAGGTCAACGTAAAACTTTGTCTGAGTTTGGTATGAAAGCTGTTTTGGGCGGTTCATTGGCCTCCCTCCTATCCGCAACCATTGCAGGAATGATTCTAGGGTAAGTATTCCAATCCGTTGATAAAATCTTTATAAGTCAATCAACATTCTTTTTACATAACTTTATTCTTGAAGTATTTTAGACAGATTTAATTTTTCTGTCGCATCGAGCGCAGTCGAGATGTCTTTTAAAGATTTCTCCATGTTGTACTTGTTCGAAATGACAAGAATTTAACCAGATTGATTTTTAGAATAAAAAGATGACAGTTTGAGTGAAATCCTAAAAGGATTTTGCAACGAAAACAAGTCTTTTACCAAAATCTATTTCTCGATACAATTTCAGTAAGCTGAAATCACTCGAAATGACGATTTGTAGAACGAAAGAATATGAAGCAATACCACGACTTACTAAAACATGTATTGGAACACGGAAACCAAAAGGGCGACCGTACCGGAACAGGAACAAAAAGTGTCTTTGGCTACCAAATGCGGTTTGACCTATCCGAAGGATTTCCTATGGTGACCACCAAAAAGTTGCATTTAAAATCCATTGTACATGAACTCTTGTGGTTTTTAAAGGGAGATACCAATATTGGTTATCTGCAAGAAAACGGCGTACGTATTTGGAACGAGTGGGCGGATGAAAATGGAGATTTAGGACCCGTTTATGGCCATCAATGGCGCAATTGGAACAGCGAAGAAATTGATCAAATAAAAGAGGTGATTGCAACTTTAAAAAGCAATCCCAACAGCAGACGTATGCTTGTATCCGCTTGGAACCCCAGTGTGTTGCCAGATACTTCGGTGTCCTTTTCCAAAAATGTTTCCAATGGTAAAGCAGCTTTACCACCTTGCCATGCGTTTTTTCAGTTTTATGTGGCGGATGGTAAATTGTCTTGCCAATTGTACCAACGTAGTGCGGATATCTTTTTGGGCGTGCCCTTTAATATTGCCTCCTATGCCTTGTTTACCATGATGATGGCACAGGTTTGTGGATATGAGGCTGGAGATTTTATACACACCTTTGGTGATGCTCATATTTACAACAACCATATGGAACAGGTAGAACTGCAATTAAGCCGTGATCAAAGACCATTGCCCAAAATGCAGTTAAATCCTTCCATAAAGGACATTTTTGACTTTACTTTTGATGATTTTAAATTACTAAACTATGATCCGCACCCACATATAAAAGGAATTGTAGCAGTATAAGGATTTTAGAATCCTTCAGTTTTATTTTTATTGTGTAATATAAAGGTGTATTTTATTGCTAATTAAATACGTTAAAAGCAAACCTACCAATGAAATTAAAAATTGGAAACATCTTTGTACTGGTATACTGTTGTTTGTCATTGTGTTCCGTTAAAGCTTTCGCTCAGGAAAAACCACATCCAAACATTATATTGATAATAACCGATGATCAGGGCTATGGTGACCTTGGTATTACAGGAAACCCACATGTACAAACCCCGGTGATAGACAAATTTGCTACCGAAAGTGTTCGTTTCAACAACTTTTATGTCTCCCCGGTATGCGCCCCAACCCGTTCAAGTCTTTTGACAGGGCGCTATTCCTTGCGCACAGGTATAAGGGATACCTACAATGGCGGTGCAATAATGGCATCAAGCGAGGTTACCATTGCCGAAATGCTAAAACAAGAAGGTTACAAAACAGGGGTTTTTGGCAAATGGCATTTGGGTGATAATTACCCAAGTAGACCAAATGATCAAGGTTTTGATGAATCCTTGATCCATCTTTCTGGTGGAATGGGACAAGTTGGTGATATCACCACATATTTTAAAGGTGATAGGAGTTATTTTGACCCCGTACTGTGGCACAATAACAATAAAGAAGCCTATAACGGTTATTGCTCGGATATTTTTACAGAAGAAGCTATAGCGTTTGTAGAAAAAAATAAAGATTCGCCCTTTTTCTGTTATCTCTCTTTTAATGCTCCACACACACCTTTACAAGTGCCGGAAAATTATTATCAAAAATATAAGGACATTGACCCGGCATCTAACTTTGAGGATGATAGCAGGCCCTTTTCGAAAATGACAGAAAAAGATAAAGAGGATGCCCGAAAAGTGTATGCCATGGTATCAAACATTGATGACAATTTGGGCAAACTCTTTAAAAAACTGGATGATTTAGATATTTCGGATAATACCCTCATTATTTTTATGACTGACAATGGCCCGCAACAAACCAGATATGTGGGTGGTATGCGTGGTCGCAAAGGAAGTGTTTACCAAGGTGGGGTCCGGGTACCATTTTATGTTAAATATCCTTCATCTTTTGAGAAGGATATCGATATTGAAACCATGACCTCCCATATTGATGTTTTACCAACAATAGCGAAGGTTTGCAATGTTGATTTACCCAAAGAAAGAGCAATTGACGGTAAAAGTCTGCTGCCATTAATTATGAAAAAAGACGTTGATTGGGTAAACCGACCATTGTTTTTTTATTGGACAAGACGTTTTCCAGAACCTTATTTTAATATGGCGTTACAAAAGGGAAATTATAAACTGGTTGGAAAGACAAATTATAATGCTCCAACCAAGGACTTTGAGCTCTTCAACCTTGTAAAAGATCCTTACGAACAAAATAATATTATATCGGAAAATAAAAATCTGGCAAAAGAGCTAAAAGCAGAACTTGATGGAATCTATAATGAATTGATAACTTCCGAAAATCTAATTAATCAACCCCGTATTATTGTTGGAAGCGAACAGGAAAACCCCACAATTCTGAATAGGAACGATGCTGGTGGACAACGCGGAATTTGGGATCAAGAAGAAATATATGGCAAGTGGAGGGTCAGCATGGAAAAAGGGCATTATAACATAAAAATTAAGTTCATTAAGCCCGTTAAAGCAAATGGCAGGATGTATATAGAAGCCAATACCTTGGTCAAACAAATGGTAAACAAAAAAGAGGATACTGACATTATTGAGATGAAGAACGTCTTCTTTCCTAAAATGGACTGCGACTTGATACCCTTCTATGCTATCAACTCAAAAAGAATATTCCCATTTTGGATTGAAATGAAAAAGATAGATTAAACCCCTTCCTGTAAAAACAACTATAGATAATCGAGCGGAAAGTAGTACTTTAGGAACACATGCAATAAACAAAATATCAAACTGATTTCTCCTCTGAAGATTTTAAGTTAAACAACTGCAACCCGTACCCGAAAATTAAACTAACCATGTATCGAACATTTACATATTTTCTTGTCCTGATTGTAATGTCTATTCTGTTATCCTGCAAAGGGAATGAACATGAGCCAACAGTCCCCCCAAATATTCTGTTCATTATGTCAGATGACCATGCGTATCAAGCCATCAGTGCCTATTCTGACCAACTCATACAAACACCGAATATTGACCGCCTCGCAAAAGAAGGGATGCTCTTTACAAATGCAAGTGTGACCAATTCTATTTGTGCACCTTCACGTGCTACTATACTAACGGGCAAACATACCCACCTCAATGGCAAAATCAATAACATCATGCCATTTGACACTACCCAAATTACTTTCCCACAGTTGTTTCAAAAGGCAGGTTACCAAACAGCGATGTTTGGCAAACTACATTTTGGAAATAATCCTAAAGGAGTTGATGACTTTATGATTTTACCAGGGCAAGGAAGTTACATCAACCCAGAATTTATTACTCAGAAAGGCGACACTACCATAATTGGATATGTGACCGATATTATCACCGATATTACTTTGGAATGGTTGGATAAAAAACGAGATGCAACCAAGCCCTTTATGTTGATGTACATGCACAAAGCACCCCACAGGGCTTGGTGGCCAAGTGCTGAAAAAATGAAGGAGTTTTCTAAGAAATCCTTCCCTGAACCAGAAACGCTTTTTGATGATTACACAAACAGAGGCACTGCCGCTAAAACAGCGGAAATGAATCTACTTTATCATATGGACTATACACAGGATTCTAAAATTATGCCTGAGACCATCGAAGAGATGGGGGTTGTTGAGCCGGTTATTCCACCAATTATATTTAACGGGGAATATGCGCTAAAACAATCTCGTAATAGAATGACAAAAGAACAAAAAGCCCTATACGACCCTCTATTGGATGCCATCAATGCCGATTTCAAAGCCAATTGGAAAGGGATGACCAATAAGGAGAAAATGAGTTGGAAATACCAACGATACATGCAGGATTATTTGGCGTGTATATCATCTGTAGATGATAATGTAGGTCGAGTCTTGAACTACCTTGATGAAAATGATTTGACTAACAATACTATGGTCGTTTACACCTCCGATCAGGGCTTTTATCTTGGTGAACACGGATGGTTCGATAAGCGTTTTATTTATGATGAGTCTTTTAAAACACCATTGTTGATCAGGTGGCCCAACCAAATCAAAGCTGGCATCACCAATGAAGAAATGGTGCAAAACTTGGATTTTGCCCAAACGTTTTTGGAAGCTGCCCAAGTAAAAGCACCAGCTGACATGCAGGGTGAATCTTTAATGCCGCTTTTAAAAGGAGACTCTCAGGGGTGGAATCGTGAGGCTGTTTATTACCACTATTATGAATATCCCGGGTGGCACTCCGTAAAAAGGCATTATGGCATCGTTACTAAGGATTATAAGTTAGCACACTTTTATTACGATATAGATGAATGGGAATTATACGATCGCAAAAAAGACGTGCATGAAATGAAGAATGTTTACGGAGATCCTGAATATAAAGATGTGGTTGTGGAACTAAAAAAAAGACTAGCTAAACTAAGGGTCAAATACGGAGATTCAGATGAATTACAGCAAAAATATTTGGACATGACCAAAAACACCAACTCAAATATCAGTGAATCAGAATTGAAAAATCCAAAACATTAAAAAATCTAAGTTGTAGAAATAGCAATGTATTACAAGCAAGCTAAAATTATAGCCTAATCTGCGGGAGATTGAGGGGTTTTTCCTCGCTACTACGTTCTATTGTCTTGATAGTAAAGTGCAATGCAATAGGGCTACCATTCTTATACTAGCCATTAGCAACAATTGAAAGAATAGAATTCAAAACCTAAATTTTAAGGATATGTTAGAAATGCGTCCTATTTGTGAAAATTGCAGAAAATCACTTCCTAATGAAAGTGATGAGGCAATGATCTGTACTTATGAATGCACTTTCTGCAAAGATTGTGTAGAAAATATTTTAGAAGATGTTTGTCCTAATTGTGGCGGTGGCTTTACCAATAGACCTACTAGACCAACAAAATGTATTACGCAGAATTGTGTCAAAAACCATCCCGTTAGCACAAAAGAAATTTACAAACCAATTGACAAAGAAAACTTTAAAAGAATTTATGACGAATTTGTCTATTTAGAGCCTAGAAAAAGATAAACAACTGCTAACATTCTATATAGCAAATAGGGCGCTGTGGTTAACAAAAGTTCAGTCTTATTCGCAAAGACCGACAAATTTTTAAATTTGGCTTTAGTTTCACCTGAAAAATATCGCAGACAACTGCCTAATTTTTTATACTAGACCATTAGCATTTATTAGAATGAAATCCCTAATTGAAAATATTATTCAGCAATATCAAGAAGTCCAAAATGGAAAATTATGGATAGGCAGCACATTTACCAGCAAATTGAATCAAGTTGATGAAAGCATGGTTTTTACAAGACCAATTACAGGCTTGCACAGTATTGCAGAAATAATTTCCCATTTGACATTGTGGAGAAAAGAGACAATCTTGAAAATTCAGACTGGAAAGGGAAGCAAAACAGATGATTGCGAGGAAAACTGGTTGCCTAATAACAAACTCGAATTATTGGGCTGGCAATATATCAAATCTGAATATGATAAAACTCTGACTAAATTGATTGATTTATTAAAATCAAAAGACGACAAATTTCTAAATGAGGAATATTTTGATACCGATTTTAAGGGAAATTATAAGTATAGTTTTGTAATTAACGGAATGCTACATCACGATCTTTATCATTTAGGACAACTTGGAATAATCATAAAATATCTGAAAGAAAATACAGTCGATCAGAAGCGGTAAACCGAATTGCCATAAAACCAAATTTTGGATTTCCCTTTTTTGGGAAAAGTATCTTCTCTAAATAAAACAACAGTTCCGCGCCCAAATCCTATATATATTCATCTTTTGTTTTGGGTTGTAATAAATTATGTCTTTTGCTTAACTTGTTCTACTAGAAATTTTAGCATGAACCTAGACATACTCCAACAACCCTTTTCTTTAAGTAAGGCACAAATCGATTTTTACAAGGAAAATGCCTTTATAAAGATTAAAGAAGTACTGCCACCAAAGGTGGTTGCCCATATCAATACCGTAATATCTGCCAAAGTGAACGAGCTGAACACACAAACCACTAATCTTAAAGAGCGCGACACTTATGGCAAGGCTTTTTTGCAGATTTTTAATTTATGGACCCAAGATGAGCAGATTAAGGAAATCATGTTTAGTAAACGGTTGGCACAACTAGCTTCTGACCTTATGGAAGTGGATGGCGTGCGCATGTACCATGATCAAGCCCTTTTTAAGGAAGGTGGCGGAGGCATAACCCCTTGGCATGCCGATCAGTATTATTGGCCATTGTCCACCGAAAAAGTCATTACCGCTTGGATTCCCTTGCAAGGAGTACCAATGGAAATGGGTCCGCTTGAATTTGCCGCTGGTAGTCAAAACATTTTAACCGGAAGGGATTTATCTATCAGTGATGAAAGCGAAACTTTGATTGGAGAAAAATTGCGTTTGACAGATTGCTCCAAAATATCTGAACCTTTTGATATTGGGGAAGTCAGTTTTCATTCCGGGTGGATTTTCCATCGGGCGGGTGCAAACACTACCAATCAAACCAGAAAGGTGATGACCGCCATTTATATGGACAAGAATATGATTTTAAAACAACCGGAAAACGATGGCCAAATAAATGACTGGAAAACATGGTGTCCAGGCGTGAAAATTGGTACTATTATAGATTCTCATCTAAACCCCATTCTTTTTGAGCAATAAAGCATACTAGGAAATCCCTTTGATTTTGTTTCTTAACCATTTATCTTGACGAATCATTACCAACCGCTTCTTATGAAAAAGCTACTTTTTTTGGGTTTTATTTTTTGCTTTCATACTGCTATTGCACAACAACAGTATAGGTACAAAGTTAACGAAGTGGATGAACTTCCTATTATTAGCAAAATCGAATGCCAAATTCCTGCTTCGCTAGAATGTTTCACCCTACAGTTAAATGCCCATATCGCGACCAACTTTCAGTATCCTGCAGAAGCCCTAGAAAAGGAAATAACCGGAAAAGCGTATGTGCAGTTTTTAGTTGACTCTTTGGGAATGATTTCCAAAATTCAAGTCAGATCCATGGAAAAATCTTTTGAAGAGGAGAGTATTCGAATCATGAAGACTCTACCTCAAATAGTTCCTGCTAAAAAAAATGGAAAACCTGTTGCATTTTCTCATAGTTTTCCCATAGTGTTCAACCTGAAAATGGAAAAAGAGCCTGTATTGGAGAGAATTCCGCCAATAGCCTGTGAAGACGCTGCTGTTCCTCCAGTTTTTATTGGGTGTAGAAAATCCAAAAATGGAAAAAAATGCTTTGAGGAAAAGCTTTTTGAGCTTGTCACCAAGTCCAAAAAACTTTATTTAGGGGATGGTGAAAAATTTAGCGGTAAAGTCAGCGTCTATTTTGAAATCAACAAAGACGGAATTATTTCAAACGCTATTGCAGTAACCACCTTTCCGGAAGCCAAAAAAGCTGTTGAAAATTATCTTACCTCAAAAGAAGTAATACTAGAGCCTGCAAAAAACAAAGAACAACTACCTATAGATTCTTATTTTAAAACTGATTTCAATTTACTTGCGGTTGGACGAACATCTAACCGCTGATGATCAAAACTATGAAAAAGGAACTCTCACTAATTTGTTGTCTGTTTTGCTTTTCCTTTAGTAATGCTCAATCACAGATTGAGTATTTTCCGCAAGAACAGCTGATTCATCCAAATAATTCAACGGAGCAAAATCATAACACCTATTTGTTCAATGATGTAAAAAACAAAATGATCTCCATACTATCTCAAAAAAAGAATTTATCAGCTTTTAAGAAATATAGAAATGATACTATCAACTTTGTTCTGGGTTTTATAGTAGATGCCCAAGGCAGGCTAATTCTAGAAAAAAGTGATTTTAATTGTAGCAAGTCAAAACTATTGCAAAAGTTTGATGATGACATGAAAGAAATATTGGCATCGCTTCCAAAATTTGAAATAATCAACAGAAAGCCTGAACCCGTAATCTCCCATCACTTTCTATACTATCGGTTTGCGTTACAGGGCAAAAAAAGTCCAGTTTTAGAATATATTCCTAGTGCAGATGAGTATTTAGGAGGAGTTATTCAAGAAATTCCCATTTTCCCAGGCTGTGAAAATCTTTCACAGGAAGAAACGGCCCAGTGTCTTCAAAGTATGATGGAACAGCATATTGCCAAAAATTTCATTTATCCAAGTGATGCCTATGAAAACAGGATATCTGGGACAGTAAATGTGGTTATGGACATTACTGAAGACGGGATAACTGAAAACCTACGCGTTCTGGGAAGACCGCATGGATCATTGCGAAAAGAAGCTTTTAGGATAATAAAACTTTTGCCCAAAATGCAACCTGGTAAGCGCAATGGAAAACCAGATGAGTTCACGTATTCCATACCCGTGATATTTCAACTATAAAAAAACACCCAAGCTTTCACTTGGGTGTCTAACAAACAATTAAACAAAGTCACTTCTTTTCTTTTTCATGTTTGTTTAATGTGGAAGTTCTCTAGTCACTTTTATGGAATTGGAAAGGTCATAAAAGCCATCCAAGTCAGCAACGTTCATTCCTGCTTCCAATCCAGATAGACCTTCCTCATAGGTAATATGCCAGATAAAGCATACTCCAACACCGGCAGCATCAAAATCCACCCCTTCAACAGCGTCTATTGTTGGTGGCAAGCCTAGAATGTTATTATTCTCGTCTGTGATCACCCAGCCTTGTTTTGATCCATTCAAATTGGAGTCATCTAAATAAATTCCACTTACCATATCTGGAGTACCATCCACTTTAAATAAAAATGGACCTCCGCCAATATACCCTGCATTTAATGCATTTCTGTTCACCGTTACAAAGTTGGAAAGCGCAAAATTACCTGACAGGTCATTCAAGTTCTGTCCACCTTCCAATCCGGACAATTCACCAGAGTAGGTCAAATGGAATATGTAACAAGAACCTACGCCTGCTCCATCAAAATCTACTCCTTTTACAGCATCCAAAGTTGGGGGCACTCCCAAAATATTTTTGGAATCGTCCGTAATCACATAGGTCTGTACGGCCCCGTTAACTTCTAAGTCATCCAAAGCAATGGCACTTACCATATCTGGTGTACCATCCACAACAAAGTTATACGGTCCTCCAGAGAGGGTGCCAGCATTCAATGCATTTCTGTTGACCGTTACAAAGTTGGAAAGCGCAAAATTACCGGCCAGGTCATTTAAGTTCTGTCCACCTTCCAATCCGGCCAATTCACCAGAATAGGTTAAATGGAATATGTAGCAAGAACCCACACCAGCAGCATCAAAATTGACTCCTTTTACAGCTTCTAAAGTTGGAGGAATTCCCAAAATATTTTTAGAATCATCAGTGATTACATAAGTTTGTGCATCACCGGTAATTCCAGAGTCATCCAAGGCAATAGCGCTTACCATATCTGGGGTGCCATCTACAACAAAGTTGTACGGACCTCCGGATAAAGTTCCCGCATTCAATGGGTTTCGGTTGACCACTACAAAGTTAGAAAGGGCAAAATTACCAGACAGGTCGTTCAGGTTCTGTCCACCTTCCAATCCAGATAATTCTCCTGAATAGGTCAAATGAAAAATATAACAAGATCCTACACCAGCTCCATCAAAGTCAACACCCATCACAGCTTCCAAAGTCGGAGGTATTCCCAAAATATTTTTAGAATCGTCCGTAATCACGTAGGTCTGTGCATCACCGGTAAGCATTGAATCATCCAAGGCAACAGTGCTCACCATATCCGGTACACCATCTACAACAAAATTGTATGGGCCGCCAGACAGCATTCCCGCATTTAAACCATTTCTGGTAACGGTCAACGAATTGGAAAGGTCATAGTCGCCAGCTAGGCCACTTGTATTTAAGCCTGCTTCCAAACCTTGAAGGCCATCTTCATAAACAATATGCCAAATAAGACATATCCCAGCTCCGGCTTCATCAAAATCGACCCCTTCTACAGCTTCCAATGTCGGTGGAAGTCCTAAAATATTTCCAGACTCATCTGTAATTACATAACCTGTATTACTACCAACAAGGTCATTGGCATCTAAAGTAATTCCGCTTACCATATCTGGAATTCCATCAACAGTAAAGGTAAAAGGGCCACCAGATAGTGTACCTGCATCTAGCACAATGGGATTATCATCATCGGTATCTCCTTTACAGGAAACCAACAGTATTCCAATGCCCATTAGCATCAATAATGATTTTAAGTTGCTCATTTTCGTGTGTTTTAAATTGTTCCACAAATGAAGGGGGAAGTTGTTGCAGAAGTATCACATAAAAATCAAAATTTATTACGTTCTGATTATCAGATATTTAATATAAAAACATAGTCTTTTTGTAAAGATTTGCGCCAAAAACAGACTTCTTAAGGAGTATCCGATCAAAAAATTGTAGAAAACGGTGAACTTTCCGTGATACTTTACCTTTTAATTCGTTGCATCATGAAAAAAGTACTGATCGTTGAAGACGATATTGAAATCGTTCGTCTTTTGGAAATACATCTTAAAGATTTGGGTTGTCAAGTTTTGACGGCTGATAGAGGGGATGTTGGATTACGAAAGGCCATCAACGAAAATCCAGATCTTATTATTCTAGATGTAATGCTTCCAGAAATGGACGGTATTGAAATCTGTCAGAAGATTAGAGCAAA
>Ga0316204_10002503_pt1 | contig 41219 bp, 38 predicted proteins | sample 6monrhotite_MG_2_FD_205661 | JGI IMG/M metagenome (GOLD analysis project Ga0316204, IMG submission 205661) | Microbial mat bacterial communities from mineral coupon in-situ incubated in ocean water Damariscotta River, Maine, United States -... | ecosystem: Environmental > Aquatic > Marine >...
ACCCGGATTGCCGGCCCTGCTGGTTAGTCGTATCCGCCCGATCTATCAGTTCGTTTATAACAAATGGTACATTGACGAATTGTATGACTTCCTGTTTGTCAGGCCGGCGTTTTATCTGGGGCGCAATCTTTGGAAAACCGGCGATGGCGCGTTGATTGACGGTGTCGGTCCAAATGCCTTGGCCGCCGTGACCCTGAATATCGCGCGCCGCGCCTCGCGTCTGCAAACGGGATACCTGTATCATTACACTCTGGCCATGATGGTCGGTGTCGTCGCCTTGATTTCCATGTACATTCTGGTCGGTGGGTGAAGCTGATATGAATAGTTTCCCCATCCTTTCGCTCTTGACCTTTATTCCGCTGATCGGTGCCGGATTTATCCTGACCATCCGCGGCAATGCAGAAGTCGTCAGTCGCAATGCCCGTTATGTGGCGTTGTGGACGTCGATGACCGTGTTCCTGTTGTCGCTGATGCTGTGGTTCAACTTTGATACCACCACGGCGGAATTCCAATTCGTGGAACACGTTGCCTGGATGCCGGAATTCAACATTGCCTATCACATGGGTGTGGATGGCATTTCCATGCTGTTTGTGCTGCTGGCGACATTGTTGACACCGATCTGCATCATCGCCAGTTGGGAATCGATCACTGAACGGGTCAAGGAATACATGATTTCCTTCCTGGTTCTTGAAACCATCATGATCGGCATGTTTGCTGCCCTTGATTTGATCGTGTTCTACATTTTCTTCGAAGCCGTGCTGATCCCCATGTACCTGATCATTGGTGTGTGGGGCGGTCCCCGGCGGGTTTATGCGGCGATCAAATTCTTCCTTTACACTTTGTTGGGGTCGGTCTTGATGTTGTTGGCCATGTTGGCCATGTATGCCGATGCTGGAACGACTGACATCACCACCTTGTTGTCCCATACGTTTCCGCCTGAAATGCAGACATGGCTGTGGCTGGCATTCTTTGCATCGTTCGCGGTCAAAGTGCCCATGTGGCCGGTTCATACCTGGTTGCCCGATGCTCACGTCGAGGCACCGACGGGCGGTTCGGTCATTCTGGCCGGTGTGCTGTTAAAATTCGGCGGTTACGGCTTCCTGCGTTTTTCCTTGCCGATGTTCCCTGTGGCGACGGCCGATTTCACGCCGCTGATCTATACCTTAAGCGTCATTGGCATCATCTACACATCCCTGGTCGCACTGGCCCAGGAAGATATGAAAAAACTGATCGCCTATTCCTCGGTCGCTCACATGGGGTTTGTCACCATCGGCACATTTACGCTGACGGTACAGGGGGTTGAAGGTGCCATATTCCAGATGCTCAGCCACGGCGTTGTATCAGCCGCTCTGTTTTTGATCGTCGGTATCGTCTATGACCGCACGCATTCAAGGGAAATTTCCCATTATGGCGGGCTGGTGCGTCGAATGCCGGCATATGCCGTGGTGTTCATGGTGTTTATGCTGGCGTCTGTCGGGCTGCCGGGAACGGGCGGATTTATCGGTGAATTCCTGGTTTTGATGGGGGCATTCAAGGTTAGTGCCTGGCTGGCGGCGTTTACGGCGAGTGGCGTTATCCTGGGTGCGGTTTATATGCTGTATCTGTACAGGCGCGTCGTATTTGGCGAATTGACCAAGGAACACCTGCTGAAGATTACAGATTTGAACCGGCGTGAAGTTTTGATGTTCGCGCCATTGATTGTGCTGGTGTTCTGGATGGGCATTTATCCGGTTTCGTTCCTGGATGTGATGCATGTATCGGTCGCTAATTTGATCGACCAGGTGGTAAGCGCGCAAGGCTCTGCGGGCTCTCTGGTCGCGGGACAGTGAAGGTAGAATGATGTCTGAAGTCCCTAACCTGGTTCCGGCCCTGCCGGAAATATTTCTAGCCTTCATCGCCATGGCGTTGTTGATGCTGGGCGTATTTCAGAAGGTCGGCGGCAAGGACGATGAATTGCGCGCGGCTCAGTTGGTAACGAAGCTGGGAATTATTGCGCTGGTGTTGGCTTTGGTGCTTGTTGCAACGACCGTCAGCGGCGGCGTGATGGTGACCTTTGGCGGGATGTTTATCAATGACCCGTTCGCCGTCTATTTCAAGGTGTTGATCCTGATCGCTTCATGCCTGACGTTAGTGATGTCTCGCGATTTTATGGAACAACAGGGGATTGCCCGCTTCGAATACGCCATCCTGGTCTTGTTTGCCACGCTGGGTATGTTGATGATGGTATCGGCCAACAACCTGATGTCGTTATACGTGGGCCTGGAAATGCAAAGCCTGTCACTTTATGTGATTGCCTCTTTCCACCGCGACGATGCTCGCTCAACCGAAGCCGGACTTAAATACTTTGTCCTGGGTGCCGTGGCTTCGGGCATGTTGCTTTATGGCTCGTCTCTGGTTTATGGCTTTTCGGGAACGACCGACTTTGGCATTCTGGCAGCCATGTTCACGGGCGATAATGCGGGTACCCATGTGCCTGTGGGCCTGATTGTCGGCATCGTCTTTATTCTGGCTGGACTGTCGTTCAAGGTTTCGGCTGTGCCGTTTCATATGTGGACGCCCGACGTTTATGAAGGGGCTCCAACGCCGGTCACGGCATTTTTCTCGGTCGCCCCCAAAATTGCGGCACTGGCGTTATTCTTGCGCGTCATGATCGGTCCCTTCGGTGGGCTGATCGATCAGTGGCAACAGATCATTATTGCGATTTCCATCGCATCCATGGTGCTTGGCGCCTTCGCCGCCATCAATCAGAAGAACATCAAGCGTCTGATGGCATACAGTTCCATCGGTCACGTGGGGTATGCCCTGATTGGTTTGGCGGTTGGCACCGAATCGGGTGTTCGCGGCGTGATGATATATCTTGGAATTTATATTTTCATGAATCTTGGCGTGTTTGCCTGCATCCTGACCATGCGGCGGGGCGGTCGCATGGTTGAAAATATTGATGATCTGGCGGGCATGTCTAAATCTCACCCAATGGTGGCTGCTGCGTTGACCGTACTCATGTTTTCCATGGCCGGCATTCCGCCGCTGGCCGGATTCTTTGGCAAGCTTTACATCTTCCTGCCAGCGATAGAAGCAGGGTTTTACGGCCTCGCCGTGGTTGGTGTCCTAAGCAGTGTTGTGGGTGGCTTTTATTATATCCGCATCATCAAAGTTGTTTATTTTGACCCGCTGACCGACCCCCTTGATAAACCGATCAGCCGTGATCTTGCCGCCGTTTTGGTTGGCACCAGTATCTTTGTGTTGCTGTTCTTCATTTTTCCTGGCCCGTTGCTTGATGCCGCCAGTATCGCCGCGGCGTCGCTTTTTAACGGATGACACGCGTCGTTAACCTGCCGCCGCCTTTCCGGGTGCTGGCATTTGACAGTATTGAAAGCACCAACGAAGAAGCCAAACGTCTCGCTCAGGCGGGGGCCGAAGACGGCACGGTGGTTTGGGCGCGCAGGCAAACTGCGGGTAAGGGGCGCCGGGGTCGAAGCTGGCAATCCCCCGAAGGTAATTTGTTCGTATCGTTGCTGTTACGCCCTGAATGCCACGCCCAACGTGCTTTGCAATTAAGCTTTGTCGCCGCCCTTGCAATGGCCGATGCCGTTTCATCGATGTTGCCCAAGGGAACTTTCGTTCACTGCAAATGGCCAAATGATGTCCTGGTCGAAGGCCGCAAGGTGTCAGGTATATTGCTGGAATCCCAAGCCGTGGCGCTGGGCGGTATGGACTGGCTGGTGGTCGGTGCGGGCCTGAATATTGCCAGTTTTCCAGAAGATGTTGAATATCCGGCGACGTCGTTAATGGCTGAAGGATCAGGTGAACTTTCCCCGGAAGATTTGTTGGAATCTTTTTGCCGCCGATTTTTGGCAGGCATGGTGACATGGAAAAATATGGGGTTCGAACCCATTCGCAGGGCCTGGTTAAGGCGGGCAGCGGGTATTAACAAAGAAATCACGGTGCGCCTCGAACGCGAAACGCTGAGCGGTATATTCAAAACCCTGGATAAGGACGGCGCCCTAATCTTGTTGCAAGACGGTACAGAGAAACGTATTACCGCCGGAGATGTCTTTGTTCCCATGGTTTCCATATTCGACCACGGAGAACAAATAGACCGCCAACGGACTCGCAAGGCCCGGGATGTCCGGGAAAACAGAGGGATTTGGAATGTTACTGGCAATTGATTCCGGAAATACCAACACCGTCTTCGCCGTGTTTGATGACGCTGGCGATATCTTGGGCGAATGGCGGTCATCAAGTGATAACTACCGCACTGCTGACGAATTCGGCGTCTGGTTGCTTCAGCTCATGGCGATTTCCGATATCGATCCAAAATCCATAAGTGCCACGATCATTGCATCGGTTGTGCCCGCCAACCTGTTCGATTTGAAAACATTGTGCCGAAAATACTTTCATAACGAACCCGTAGTCGTTGGTGATAGCGGCGTCAATCTGGGGCTTGACGTGCTGATGGATCAACCGGAAGAAGTTGGTGCGGATCGCCTGGTAAATGCTGTGGCGGCGCATGCCCGATATGGCGGCCCGCTGATTGTCGTAGATTTTGGAACGGCCACGACCTTCGATGTCGTCGATGGTAACGGCAGCTATTGCGGCGGTGTTATCGCACCGGGGGTCAACCTGTCGTTGGAAGCCCTGCACATGGCGGCGGCAAAACTGCCCAGGGTCGCAATCGGCAGGCCCGAACGGGTGATAGGCAAAGGCACGATCGAGGCCATGCAATCGGGTATCTATTGGGGGTATGTCAGCCTGGTTGAGGGGATCGTCGGGCGAATTAGTGAAGAATTTGGTGAACAAATGAACGTAATTGCGACGGGTGGTCTGGCGCCTTTGTTTGTTCAATCGACAGAATCTATCGAAAGCGCCGATCCCGAACTAACACTGCGTGGGCTTCACGCTATTTACATATTGAACAAGTAGGACACATGTCAGAACAAGACGAATTGCTATTTTTACCCCTCGGCGGAGCCGGGGAAATCGGCATGAACCTGAACTTATATGGTTTCGGGCCCAAAGGCCGCGAACGTTGGATGATGATTGATCTTGGCATTACCTTTGGTAATTCAAGTATGCCCGGCGTCGATGTTATCATGCCCGACCCGACCTTTATCGAAGAACGCCTGGATCAACTGGAAGGGCTGGTCCTGACCCATGCCCACGAAGATCACCTGGGTGCCGTGGCTCATTTGTGGGAACGTCTTAGGTGCCCCGTTTATGCAACACCGTTCACGGCCAGTATCCTGGGCCACAAATTGCGTGAAGCAGGGCTGGAACGCCGCGTGCCGGTGACCACCGTGCCGCTTAAGGGAAAACTTTCCGTCGGCCCGTTTGATCTTGAATTGATCACATTGACCCATTCGATCCCTGAACCGAACGGCATTGTCATCCGTACACCGCTGGGTACGGTCCTGCATACCGGGGATTGGAAGTTTGACCCCGATCCCGTGGTTGGCGAGGCTTCTGATGAAGCGGCGCTTAACGCACTCGGTGAAGAAGGCACGTTGGCCATTGTGTGTGATTCGACCAATGTGTTTAACAAGGGGACGTCGGGTTCCGAAGGGGATTTGCTGAAAAGTCTGACCGAACTGATCGGCAGCCTGAGTGGCCGGATCGTTGTTACCTGTTTTGCCTCAAACGTGGCGCGGCTGGAAACGATTGCGACGGCAGCGGCGGCCAATGACCGGGACGTTGTCCTGGCCGGGCGTTCGCTTTGGCGATTTCAGGAAGTCGGACGCGAGCACGGATGCCTTGCCAATACGGCGGCTTTCCTTGATGAAGATGCCGCTGGTTACCTGCCACGCGACAAGACATTGATCATTTGTACGGGATCTCAAGGGGAACCGCGCGCCGCCTTGTCTCGCATCGCCAGTGGGGGACACCCCCGGATAACACTTGATGAAGGTGATACGGTCATATTCTCTTCCCGGCAAATTCCCGGTAACGAAACTTCTATTGGCGAAATGCAGAACCAGTTAGCGCGCAAGGGCATCAAAGTGCTGACGGAGAAAGATCATTTTGTTCATGTTTCGGGGCATCCGGCACGGGACGAACTGATCCGCATGTACCAGCACGTGCAACCCCAAATTGCCATTCCTGTGCATGGCGAACTGCGCCACATGACCGAACATGCCCGGCTGGCTACTCAATGCCAGGTCGGTGAAACTCTGGTTGGTGAAAACGGCTCCGTCATGCGTTTGGCACCCGGCAAACCGGAAATTATTGATCACGTGACGTCGGGTCGTTTGGCGGTCGAAGGAAACAGGCTGGTGCCGTTGGACAGCGAGCTTAACCGGCAACGCAAGCAGGCCCTGTGGAATGGCGTCGCCATCATGTCATTGGTCGTCAACGGCGAGGGGCAACTGGTCGGCGAGCCAGAACTGACCACCTTGGGTATTATCGAAAACGACGATGATCCGTTGCTGGGGCAGGCGATAGAGGCGGCCAAGCAGGTGGTGGAAGACCTGCCCATGGGCGGGCGGTTATCTGCCAAGGCGGAATCCGAAGCCATACGCATTGCCGTACGCCGGACATTTCGTAATGCTATTGATAAAAAGCCGATTACCCAAATCCATTTGCACAGGAGCTCTTAATGATTGGCAAGCTTAATCATGTCGCCATGGCGGTGCCCGACCTGGATGCCGCCGTGGCGCAATACCGGGATGTTCTGGGTGGCCAGGTATCTGACCCGGTCGATGAACCTGATCACGGCGTCACAGTTGTGTTCGTCAATTTATCCAATACCAAAATCGAACTGCTGTATCCGCTTGGCGATAATTCGCCGATCAAGGGGTTTCTTGAGAAAAACCCTTCGGGTGGGATGCATCACGTGTGTCTCGAAGTCGAGGACATCCTGGCCGCCCGTGATCAAATGGTTGCCAAGGGCGCCAGGATTATCGGCAGCGGGGAGCCAAAAATAGGGGCCCATGGAAAGCCAGTATTGTTTCTTCATCCGAAGGATTTTTCGGGCTCGCTGATCGAATTGGAACAGGCCTGAAATTTATGAACTGGTACTGCGACCAAGCCCCCGGTCACCCGTTTCATGGTCCTTATCATGATGATGAATACGGCTTGCCGCGGGATGGCGAGGCGGTACTGCTGGAACTTTTGGCGTTGGAGATTTTCCAGGCCGGTTTGTCCTGGGAACTGATCTTGAAAAAGCGGGCTGGCACCTTCAAGGCGTTCGACGGTTTTGATGTGGACACCGTGGCGGACTATCAGGAAAAGGATATCGAACGCCTGCTGGGCAATGCTGGAATTATCCGTAACCGGCTGAAAATCACGTCGATCATCGAAAATGCCAATCGCATCCGGGCCATGCGCCAAAGCCACGGCGGTTTCGCCCGGTTCCTTGAAGACCATCATCCCTTGGTCAAATCCGATTGGGTGAAGTTGTTCATAAAGACCTTCAAGTTCACCGGCGGTGAAATTGTCAACGAATTCCTAATGAGTCTCGGCTATCTTCCTGGTGCGCACCATGAAGGATGCCCGGCCTATAAGCGGATTATCGCTAAAAACCCGCCCTGGATGCGCGTCGATGACGGCTTCTATGAGGAACCTTCAAAGTGAAACGGTTGCTGCCTTTCGTGCTTACGGTATTTTTGTTGCCTGTATTGTCTATAGCAGGCCCCGCGCTGGCGTCCGGTGTTAAAGTTAGCGAGCGGATCTGTAACAAAATAGCCAGGCATGCACCGGTGGATGGCGGCGCTTATCAGGCCGGTGTCAATGTGCGGGGTAAGAAGGTGGTGGGTGCCGATGCCGGTACGGCGTCGCCGGTCAAAATCCCGAAAGATATTTCCTTTGATTACGGTGTTGATCTGGATAAAAAATATGGCATCGGGAACACTGGTACGGCCAGCGCTACGCCGACCATTGGCAAGGTCACGATCCGGGGAAACAGGGTGTATTGGAATGGCCAGCCCCTGGATAGCAGTGATCAGTCCGCCATAGCTGCAGAATGCGCCCGCGTTTACAGCAAGAAATAGGCCCACAGCCCCATTGCGGCGGCCTCGCCGTTGGCATAAAGTCCGCCCAACCTCAGTTGATCCAGAATCCAAGGCTTTTGACCATGAAACTGTCCGCTTATTTCTTGCCGACCCTGAAAGAAAACCCGTCGGAAGCTCAAATCGCTTCGCATCGCCTGATGTTGCGCGCCGGCATGATCCGCCAGTCCAGCGCCGGCATATATTCATGGTTGCCCATGGGGCTGAAGGTGTTGCGTAAGATCGAACAAATCGTGCGGGAAGAACAAAATGCCATCGGCTGCAACGAAATGCTGATGCCAACCATCCAGCCCGCCGATCTTTGGCGGAAAAGTGGGCGTTATGACGATTATGGCCCTGAAATGTTGCGCATTCGCGACCGTCATGACCGAGACATGCTGTTTGGCCCCACTAACGAAGAACAGATCACCGAAATTTTCGCTGATGCGATTAGAAGCTACAAGGACATGCCGCAGCTTTTGTATCATATCCAGTGGAAGTTCCGCGACGAAGTGCGCCCCCGGTTTGGCGTCATGCGAGGCCGTGAATTCCTTATGAAGGATGCTTATTCTTTCGATCTGGATTTTGAAACGGCCAAACGATCTTACAACAAGATGTTCGTATCCTACCTTCGAACCTATGCCCGCATGGGGCTAAAGGCGATCCCGATGGCGGCTGATACCGGCCCCATCGGTGGCGACATGAGCCACGAATTCCTGATCCTGGCCGATACTGGCGAAAGCGAAATCGCCTGTCACCGGGAGTTTCTGGATAACGATTGGCTGGGGGATGTCGATCTGGACGGTGACTTGCAGGCCACGGTCAACAAATTCACCGAGAAATACGCAGCGACAGATGAAAAACGGGACCTCGATGCCGAAAAAGCATTGGGCGATGACCTGATCACGGCCCGTGGTATCGAAGTTGGCCATATCTTCCATTTTGGCACCAAGTACTCTGAAAAGCTGGGTGCCGTCGTTACCGGGGCCGACGGTGAAGATATTACTGTTGAAATGGGTTCCTACGGGATTGGGGTATCGCGGCTGGTGGGGGCAATTATCGAAGCTTCCCACGACGAAAATGGCATTATTTGGCCCGCCAGCGTATCGCCCTATGATGTGGGCCTGATCAACCTGAAGGTTGGTGACGGCGAATGTGATGGCGCGTGTGAAGATCTGTACGGCAAGCTTATTCAGGCAGGACTGGACGTGCTTTATGATGACCGGGATCGTAAGGCCGGGGTCAAGTTCGCCGACATGGATCTGATCGGATTGCCCTGGCAGTTGGTGGTTGGTCCACGTGGCGTAAAAAATGGCGTCATCGAAATTAAAAACCGCAAAACCGGTGAGCGACAGGAACTTTCGCCCGAGGCCGCAATTGCAAAGCTGACGGAGTAAACGACGGTGTTTTCTAGCTTTGAATGGATGATGGCCATGCGCTATCTGCGCGCCCGCCGCCAGGAGGGGTTCATATCCGTCATCGCCTGGTTTTCCCTGTTGGGTATAGCTCTTGGTGTGGCCACGCTGATCATTGTCATGTCGGTGATGAACGGATTCAGAGCGGAATTGCTTGATCGTATTCTGGGGATCAATGGACACCTGAGTGTCTATGGCGAAGGTGATCGCCTGACCGATTTTGATGAGTTGGCAAACAAGATCCGCACAATGCCAGAAATTAAATCCGTGACCCCGATCATCGAGGGACAGGTCATGGTGACCAATAAAGGTGTCGCCAGTGGTGCCATTGTGCGTGGGTTTCGTAAAGAAGACCTGATGGCCAGGCAAATCATTGCCACTAAGATTGAAGGCGGCAGCCTGGATAACTTCGACAAGAATAGCGTTGTCATCGGGACCCGTTTGGCGCGCAAGTTGCGACTGGGGGTCGGTCACAAGATTACGTTGATATCACCCAAAGGTAATGTTACCGCCTTTGGCACCGTGCCCCGCATGCGAACCTATACGGTCGCAGCGACCTTTAATATCGGCATGTATGAATATGATTCGGGCTTTGTTTTCATGCCGCTGGAATCCGCCCAGGTCTATTTCAAAATGCCGGGGAGCATCAGCAATCTTGAAATATTTATAGACGATCCCGACAAGGCGTTGGCGGTCGGACGGCAAATTCCACCCCTTGTTGAACGCAACGTGCGTATCCACGATTGGCAAATGTCCAATGCCGGTTTCTTTAATGCCCTTCAAGTTGAACGCAACGTCATGTTCATGATCCTGACGTTGATCATCATCGTCGCCGCGTTCAATATTATTTCTTCCATGATCATGCTGGTAAAAGACAAGGGTCACGACATTGCGATCCTACGCACCATGGGGGCGACCCGTGGCACCATCATGCGTATCTTTTTCCTAAGCGGTGCATCGATAGGCGTTATTGGTACTTTTGGCGGGTTCGCCCTGGGCCTGGCGTTTACCAGCAATATCGAAAGCATCCGGCAAGCGATACAGGGATTGACCGGAACTGACTTGTTCGCCGCCGAAATTTACTTCCTGTCGAAACTTCCCGCTGTGGTCGATCCAGGCGAGGTGGTGGCTGTTGTGCTTATGGGGTTGGGCTTGTCGTTCCTGGCAACGTTGTACCCGTCGTGGCGGGCGGCCAGAATAGACCCGGCAGAGGCCCTTAGGTATGAGTAGCGATATGAGCAGTGCCGTCCTTAACTTAAGTAAAATTGGCAGAACATTCAGCCAGGGAAAAAGCAAACTGGAAGTTCTGCGTGGTGTCGATTTGAATTTGCAGGCGGGCGAAATCGTTGCACTGGTAGGGCCCAGCGGTGCCGGTAAATCGACCTTGCTGCAAATCGCCGGACTGCTGGAAAATCCCGATGCAGGTGATGTGACCATCTGTAATGAAATTTGCACGGGCATGAATGATGACGGTCGAACCCAACAACGTCGTCATAATATTGGGTTTGTCTACCAGTACCATCATTTGCTGCCGGAATTCACCGCCACAGAAAATATCGCCATACCGCAAATTATCGCAGGTATTAGCAAAAGCGAGGCGCGGGGCCGGGCGCTTGAATTGCTCGAGTGGCTGGGGTTATCAGAGCGCGCCGCCCATCGTCCGGCCCGCCTGTCGGGGGGTGAACAGCAACGGGTGGCTATTGGTCGGGCGCTGGCCAATGCGCCAAAACTTCTGCTCGCCGATGAGCCGACTGGAAATTTGGACCCCCATACCGCCGACGAGGTTTTCAATGTGTTGTTGAAACTGGCCCGGGGTGCAGGCCTTGCGGCATTGATCGCCACTCATAACCCGGCGCTGGCGGACAGGATGGACAGAATTGTCAGGTTGGAAGACGGTCACCTGGTCGAAGGGCTGGCTTAAATTTTAGTGAACAGCTCTACGGGTTGGCCATGGGGTGTGTTTAGATATGCGCGCCGCCAGTCATCTGTCCGGCGGTCCATGGTCTCGGGTGTGACGAGGCTTTTTTCCAGGCTGAGCCGTTCCAGGGCTCGCATCCAGTGATCGTAATAGGTATCGCCAAGGTCCGCATCACCGTCATTGGCGGCGGCGCGAATTTCGGCACCCAGCGTTTCGGCCCATTCGGCCCAGGTAAACAACCCCTGTTTGGACAATTCGACGGCCAGTGCGAAAGCTTGCGCCTGCCAGGGTTCGGCGAAGACCGGGCCATCGTTGTCGCGGGGTTGCAAGGGCAGGGGGGGGAATGTCGTCATTGTTCAGGCCGGTTCCAGGTGCGGTTGCCATAGGTCGATGCAGACACTGTCCCGAGCCTGGGGGGGATTGCCCCACAGTTCGCTGGCCGAAAAACAAATATTATACTGGGGGTGACCTTCCCGCCGCCCAAACGCGTTTGCATCGGCGAAGACATGAACCCCGTTGTAATGATCGACAGTACCGACCCGCCCCCGGGCATAGCGGGGAATCCGGGTGTGACCAGCGTGATGGGTGTTGATGACCCGGACGCGGTCGCCGATCTTGAATTTTGGTGTTATGTCCAGATCCATATTCGTCGGGCCACCCGCAGCTAGAATCCTGGCCGCCTGGGCGCGGTCCGGCGCATGAATACCGCTGGTTGCGGTTTCCATTTTTCCTGATTCCAGTTCCGATGTACTAACCAGCCCCGCTTCGACAAGCAGGGTTTGAATGCCGACCAGCCAGGTTTCGTAGTAGGAGTTGTTCAGGTAATCCGTCGGGGCTTGCCGTTCCCTGGCGTGGCGAGACATATCGATGTTCCATTTACCCAGCATGCCGCAGGCCAGGGTGAGTGCGAAAACCGGTCGTTCCCAATTGGCATGAAACAGCGGTTCGGTGGCTTCGGGTTCTGCATTGATCGGACCGAACCCTTGCACGCCGCCCATGTCGTGCGCGCCGTTCATTCGATGCCTGCCTGTTCGGGGGTGCGAGCCAGTTCAACGCCGATCATGGAATTTCTCGACACCAGTTGTTCCAGCTGTTCAAGCGAACAGTTTTCCGTCCCCGCCGGACGTTCAGGCAGCACCAGGTAGCGTAATTCAGACGTGGAATCCCATACCCTGACATCGACGTTTTCACCTAAGGACGTACCAAATTCGGCCAGCACACCGCGCGGGTCTATGACCGCCCGCGAACGATAGGGAGCAGATTTGTACCAGACGGGGGGCAGTCCCAAAACGGGCCATGGGTAACAGGAACACAAGGTGCAAACGACAAGATTGTGGGTTGTCGCGGTATTTTCGACCACGCGCATGTGCTCTCCCTGACGTCCCTCATATCCCATGTCAACAATCGCCTCGGTACCGTTTTCCAAAAGCCGAGCCTTGAAATCGGGATCGCTCCAGGCCCGGGCGACGACTTTGGCACCCCGTTGCGGGCCAACCTTTGTCTCATAGGTTTCGACGATTTCATCCAGTGCCTCAGGATCAACCAGGCCTTTTTCAATCAACAGGCTTTCCAGTGCCTTGACCCGAAGTGCGATGTCTTTTGGTGGTTCGGTATGATCGTGACCATCGTGTGGCATGGCGGATTCCTTCTAAAAGAACGTGCCTTATGATGCCACTATTTCTTGTGGATAATCCAGCCGGTATCGGGTGACTTGGGGCGCGCAATGTGAAATTCTTGGGCCATGCCTGATTCCTTCCCAGCACAGTCCGGATTTGTCCACCTGCGGGTCCATACCGCCTATTCCCTATCCGAAGGTGCAGTGCGTGTCGGCGAGCTGGTGAAAATGTGTTCCGATCAGTCCATGCCAGCGGTGGCCATTACCGATACCAATAACCTGTTCGGTGGACTTGAGTTCTCTTCCGCCTGTATCGGTGCAGGCGTGCAGCCCATTATCGGTTGCCAATTGAGCATTTCACGCCAGGCCCGCGGCGGGGTTCAGCCTGGGCATGTCGCCGATACGGAAAGCTCCGATCCCGTAGTTTTGCTTGTGCAGAACGATAAAGGCTATCGTAATTTATTGAAATTACTGGGAATAGCCTATCTGGGGCATGACGACGTAGGCGGTAGTGAAGATGCTCCGATGCAGCCCCAGGTGTCGGTCGATGACCTGATTGTTCATAACGAGGGAGTGATCCTGCTTACCGGAGGGCCGCACGGCCCTGTGGGGCAATTGTTGGGAGATGATCAGGACGACGCGGCAGAAGCCCTGTTGGTGGCTTTAAAAGCAGCATTTACGGACCGTCTGTATGTGGAAATCATGCGTCATGGCCTTGATCGCGAGAAGAGAACCGAGGGGCGGTTCATCGATCTGGCCTACAAGCATGATCTGCCACTGGTTGCCACTAACGAGGCCTTTTATCTTAATCCGGAAATGTACGAAGCGCACGACGCCCTGATTTGCATTGCCGAAGGGGCCTATGTCTCGCAAGCTGAACGGCGCCGATTGACCCGACAGCATTATTTTAAGTCTGCGGCAGAAATGCGGGCCCTGTTCGCTGATTTGCCCGAAGCCGTCGATAATACCCTGGTTGTCGCCCGACGCACGGCCTACATGGTCGAAAAAATTGATCCCATCCTGCCGCCCTATGATTGTGGCGAAGGAATTACCGAACAGGACGAATTGCGTCGTCAGGCCGGCGACGGCCTGGAAGTCCGCCTGCAACGCCAGGTATACAAAGAGGGCATGTCCGATGAGGAAAAAACCCAGGTCGGTAAACCTTATCTTGAACGGCTTGATTACGAACTTACGATTATCAATGAAATGGGCTTTCCTGGCTATTTCCTGATCGTTGCGGATTTTATTCATTGGACCTGGGGGCAGGGCATCCCTGTTGGTCCCGGGCGTGGCTCGGGTGCCGGTTCCGTGGTCGCCTGGGCATTGACCATTACTGATCTGGACCCCCTGCGGTGGGGGCTGCTTTTTGAGCGATTCCTGAACCCTGAACGTGTTTCCATGCCGGATTTTGATATCGATTTCTGCCAGGACAGGCGTGACGAGGTGATCCGCTATGTGCAGCAAAAATATGGCCGTGATCATGTCGCCCAGATCATCACATTTGGTAAATTGCAGGCCCGCGCCGTGTTGCGAGACGTGGGCCGGGTGTTGGAAATGCCGTATGGTCAGGTTGACCGTATTTGCAAGTTGGTGCCGAACAATCCTGCCAACCCGGTGACCCTTGGCGAGGCGATCGAAAGTGAACCGCAATTTCGCGTCGAAATTGGTGCAGACGAGGCCGTCGGTAAGCTCACTGAAATAGGCCTGCAACTGGAGGGCTTGTACCGACACGCATCGACACACGCTGCTGGCGTGGTGATTGGTGACCGACCGCTTGACGAATTGATCCCGCTGTACCGCGATCCACGTTCCGACATGCCGGTGACCGGTTTCAATATGAAGTATGTTGAATCCGCGGGCCTGGTAAAGTTCGACTTTCTGGGGCTCAAGACCCTTACGGTGCTTGATAAGACGGTCAAGTTGATCGCCCAAAAGGGGATCAAGATCGATCTTTCGACGCTCCCCCTTGATGACGAAAAAACCTATCAAATGATGGGGCGAGGCGAAACCACGGGGGTGTTCCAGCTTGAAAGTGCTGGCATGCGCGATGTGCTCAGAAAGCTGAAGGCCGATACCTTCGAGGATATCATCGCCGTGGTCGCGCTGTATCGACCGGGGCCCATGGAAAATATTCCAAGTTACATTGCCCGTAAACACGGCGAGGAAGACCCTGATTATCTGTACCCGACGCTCGAAGGAATCCTCAAAGAAACCTTCGGTATCATGATTTATCAGGAACAGGTCATGCAGGTAGCGCAGGAACTGTCCGGTTACAGTCTGGGCAATGCCGATCTTTTGCGCCGGGCCATGGGCAAGAAAATCCAGGCGGAAATGGATCAGCAACGTCAGGCCTTTGTCGATGGTGCTGTTGCCAAGGGAGTACCCAAGAACAAGGCATCGCAGATTTTTGATCAGGTCAATATGTTCGCAGGCTACGGGTTTAATAAATCCCACGCCGCCGCCTATGCTTTGGTGGCCTATCAAACGGCCTATTTCAAGGCCAATTACCCGTTGGAATTTCTCGCCGCATCAATGACTTTGGACATGAGTAGTACCGACAAGCTTAATCAGTTCCGGCAAGAGCTGGGGCGTTTGGGGTTCCCCGTATATAGCCCCGACATCAATGCGTCTGAAGTCGAGTTCAAGGTCGAAGGTGAAGCCATCCGTTACGGTATGGCGGCAATCAAGAACGTTGGCGATGGTGCCATGCACATGCTTATCGAAGAGCGTCGAGAGAATGGCCCATTCATCGATTTTGCCGATTTTGCCGATCGGGTCGATGCCAAGGCCGTCAATAAGCGCCAGTTGGAAAATCTGGTCCGTGCCGGGGCCTTTGATAGCATGGACGGCAATCGCCGAAAGGTCTTTTCGGGGGTCGAGGGGATTTTGCGTCACGCCAGTGCTGCCGCACAAGACCGCAACAGCAACCAAATAGGCCTGTTCGGGGGCGATGCTGCGCCAAAAACAACTATTCACATGGAAGATGTCGCCGATTGGTCGCCTACGGACCGTATGAAAGAGGAATTTTATGCCGTCGGATTTTATCTTTCTGGCCACCCGCTGGAATCCTATGCTCAAAGTCTGAAGCGCATTAAAGCGCGGCCCTCGGCTGAGGTCTTTGCCGAAGGTCACCCCGGAGCAGTCAAGCTGGCCGGAACGGTTATCGGTAAGAAAGAGCGGGTGTCGGCCAAAGGCAACCGGTTCGCATTTGTTCAGTTGTCCGACACAACGGGCATCTTCGAGGTCATGGTCTTTTCAGAACTGCTGGCGACGGCCCGGGAATTGCTTGAAGTGGGGCAATCCTTGTTTATCAAGGCGGCTATTCAGTTCGAAGGGGAAACCCCGCGTATAACGGCCAATTCCTTCGAGCGCCTGGATGAAGTGGCCGCGCGGTCGACCCCAGGGCTTAGACTTCATATTGCATCGGACAAGCCGTTACCCCAGCTTAGCGCCGCTTTGTCGGGAGATCGGGGGCGGGGCAAGATCAGTGTCGTGGTGCGTGCCGAGAACAATCTGGAGGTCGAAATCGACCTGAAGGACAGCTATTTGATTACGCCTGAGTTGTTGCGGACAATCCGTGAAATTTCCGGCATTGACGAGATCCAGGAAATATAGATTTCTGTCTGCAATTGTTCTTGCATTTCCGGGCTTTGAGCTGTATTTAACCGCCTCGCATGCACACTTCTGTAAAGAAGGTGTTATTTCACACGCGGGCTTGTGGCCCCGGCGCAAATTCGCCGACAGGTCGCTCCGGTGTTTTTCACCCTTATTCCAGGTGACGAACGACGCCCGTGGAGGTTCAACCGGAAAACAAGGAGCAGCCCTTATGGCTATGCCCACATTTACCATGCGTCAGCTTTTGGAAGCTGGCGTTCACTTCGGACATAATACCCGCCGCTGGAACCCCAAGATGGGGCCGTATATCTTTGGCGTTCGTAACGGCATTCACATTATTGATCTGCAACAGACGGCTCCCATGCTGCACCGGGCCATGATGTCCGTGCGCAACGCCGCCGCCGGTGGTGGCCGGGTATTGTTTGTCGGCACCAAGCGCCAGGCATCAACTCGCGTATCCGAAGCCGCCAAACGTTGTGGCCAGTACTATGTCAATCATCGCTGGCTCGGCGGTATGTTGACCAACTGGCAAACCGTATCAAAGTCGATCAAACGCTTGCGCGAACTTGAAGACCTGCTTGATGGTGACGTGGTTGGTTTGACCAAGAAAGAGCTGCTTCAGCTTACTCGCGAACGCGACAAGCTTGATAAGGCCCTGGGCGGTATTAAAGAAATGGGTGGCAAGCCGGACGTGATGGTTGTTATTGATACCAACAAGGAAGCCATTGCCGTCGCCGAAGCTAACAAGCTGGGTATTCCGGTGGTTGCCGTTATCGATTCAAATAGCTCGCCCGACGGGATTGATTTTCCCGTCCCGGGTAACGACGACGCATTGCGCGCCATCAACCTGTATTGCGATCTGATGGCCAGTGCCGTTCTCGACGGGATTTCCCAGGAAGCGGCTGCTTCCGGTGTTGATCTTGGGGCCGCCGAAGTTGCCCCTGTTGAGAATTTGGAAGTCGCTGAGACCCCTGTCGAGGCGCCGGTTGATGCTCCTGCAGAAGTTGTTGCACCTGAAGCTGAAACAGCCGAAGTCGCTGCTAAGGTCTGAACGAAAATCACCTGTCCGGGGCTTGTTCCCGGACAGTTTTTTTAATTTTAACCAATTTGTATCAGTTGGTTACGCGTAATATTTATGAAAGAAGAAGAGCATGGCTGAAGTTACCGCCAGTCTTGTAAAGGAGCTGCGTGAGAAATCCGGCGCCGGCATGATGGACTGCAAGAAAGCATTGTCTGAGAACGATGGCAGCATTGAAGAAGCTATCGATTGGTTGCGCACCAAAGGATTGGCTGCCGCGGCGAAAAAATCAGGCCGTATCGCATCTGAAGGCCTCGTCGGTATCGCCATGGAAGGTAACACCGGCGCCGTGGTCGAAGTTAATTCCGAGACGGATTTTGTCGCTCGAAACGTCGAATTTCAGGGATTTGTCAGCACCGTTGCCAACCTGGCTTTGAATAACGGTGATATGGATTCCCTGAACGCGGCGGCTTATCCAGATGGCGGAACTACCGTGGAAGCTAAATTGACCGGCTTGATCTCCACCATCGGTGAGAACATGAACATACGTCGTGTCAGCACGGTGTCTGTAGAGACCGGTGCCGTCACATCATATGTGCACAACGCCCTGGTCACTGGCCTGGGTAAAATCGGCGTGCTGGTGGCTCTTGAATCTGCTGGCGATGTTGCAAAGTTGAATGAACTGGGCAAACAGCTTGCCATGCACATTGCTGCCACCAATCCGCAATCAATCTCGCGAGATGATCTGGACCCGGAAGCCGTTAACCGGGAACGACAGATTCTCAGCGATCAGGCACGTGAATCCGGAAAGCCCGAAGAAATCATCGAAAAGATGGTTGAAGGACGTATTCGCAAATTTTACGAAGAAGTCTGCCTGCTTGATCAGGTGTACGTAATTGACGGCGAAAGCAGGGTGTCTCAGGCTATTGAAGCGGTTGCCAAGGATTTAGGTACGCCTGTTACCCTGAAGGCTTTTGTTCGATTTGCGCTGGGCGAAGGTATCGAGAAAAAGGAAGAAGATTTCGCCGCTGAAGTTGCCGCCGTTTCCGGCGTCTGAGCCGACGATTCATCAAAAGGCGATTTGGGGCCGTAAAAGTCACCAGATAGCCAAAAAAATCAAGACCCCGCCTTGGACGTTGGTGTATGATCACCGACAATACGATGCGGGGTCTTTTTACGCCCGCCGACCCGCTTAATACGGGTCCTAATTAACGAAAAAATTGTGGAACAAATGAATATGACATCACAGCCTGAACCCGCATCAAAATATAAAAGGGTGTTGCTGAAGTTGTCGGGCGAGGCCCTTATGGGGCCCAAGGAATTTGGTCTGGATTCAGATACCGTCGACCAGATTGCGGATCAGATTGCCAAAGTTCATGAAATGGGTGTGCAGGTATGTCTGGTCATCGGGGCGGGAAATATTTTCCGGGGGCTGTCCGGGGCTTCTGCGGGGATCGAACGTACCAGTGCCGATTATATGGGCATGCTGGCTACCGTCATTAATGCCTTGGCCATGCAAAGCATCCTTGAAGGCAAAAATATTCAGACACGGGTGATGTCGGCAATTCCCATGTCGACGGTGTGTGAACCTTATATCAGGCGGCGTGCCGTCAGGCATATGGAGCGGGGACGTCTGGTGATTTTTGCCGCTGGCACCGGCAATCCTTTTTTCACCACCGATACGGCGGCTTCATTGCGAGCCGTGGAAATGGATTGCGATGCCCTTCTAAAGGGGACGCAGGTGGACGGCGTTTACGATGCTGACCCGGCCCTGGTTCCAAATGCAAAACGTTACGACCAACTTAGTTATCAGGAAGTTTTGACGCAAAATTTACGGGTAATGGATACATCCGCCATCGCCCTGGCGCGTGAAAACGATGTACCTATCCTGGTTTTTTCGATACATAAACCGGGAGCTTTCGCCGATGTCGTCAATGGCGCAGGTACGTTTACAATCATTTCACAAGAACGGTCAGCGACCGAATAAATGATCGGGAGGGGGAAACTTGACCACAGATATAAGTGCAAACAAGAAAGATGTGGCTCGCCGTATGGAGGGGGCTGTCGATTCCCTGCATAAGGATTTTGCCGGTCTGCGAACCGGCCGGGCATCGACCAGTTTGCTCGAGCCATTGACGGTTATTGCCTACGGGGCGGAAATGCCAATCAGTCAGGTCGGCACAATCAGCGTACCCGAATCCCGTATGCTGAGCGTTCAGGTCTGGGATAAAGGTTTGGTCAAAGCGGTCGAAAAAGCGATCATGGAATCGGGCCTTGGGCTTAATCCTAGCGCCGATGGCCAACTTGTGCGGATCCCCTTGCCGGCCCTAACCGAAGAGCGCCGGATCGAACTGGCGAAAATCGCAGGGAAATACGCTGAAGATTCCCGAATTTCGATCCGCAACGTGCGTCGCCATGCCATGGATGACTTGAAACGGGCTGAAAAAGATGGCGAAATTTCCGAAGATGAGCACCGGGATTACGCTCAGGAAATACAAGATCTGACCGATCAATATGTCAAGAAGATCGATGAATCTCTGAGTGACAAAGAGCAGGAAATTATGCAGGTCTGAATGAGATGACGTTGGGGGATTCCATTACCGCGATTAACAGCGGAAACGACGATGCAGCCGCACCGCCAAACCATGTGGCTATAATCATGGATGGAAACGGGCGCTGGGCGAAAGCTCGAAACCTGCCACGCGCGGCAGGCCATCAGCGTGGCGCCCAAGCCGTCAAAACTGCGATCAAATCTTCCATTGAAGCAGGCATCGGGTACTTGACACTTTACGGGTTTTCTTCTGAAAACTGGAAACGCCCGCAAGACGAAGTCGATGACCTTATGGGGTTGTTGCGCCTGTATTTGAAAAACGAAATCAAGAACCTGCATAAGCAGGGCGTTCGCGTGCTTATCATAGGCAGTCGGGAAAGGTTGGATGCTGATATCATCAACCTGATCGATCAGGCCGAGGCGTTGACGAAGGATAATGTCCGTTTAACTGTAACCATCGCGCTAAGTTACGGTGGACGTGAAGAACTTACCCATGTTGCAAAAACGCTTGCCCATAAAGTAGCGAACGGTGACATACTGCCAAGCGATATAGACGAAGACATGTTCAGCAGATGTCTATACACAGCCGGAACCCCCGACCCCGATATCCTGATCAGGACCAGCGGCGAAAAACGGGTGAGTAATTTCCTGCCCTGGCAACTGGCTTATACTGAATTCGTCTTTCTCGATATTTTGTGGCCGGATTTCTCAAAGCAGGATTTTGTTGCCGCGATTTCGGATTTTCTTGAGCGAGACAGACGCTACGGCGCGACCAGTGGATAGCACAGGCCCTGTTTCCGACCCGCCAATCGTCCCCGCGACGGGGGGCAGTCAGGTAACGTTGCGGGTGGTGGCTGCGTTGGTCATGATTCCGCCGGTTTTGGCATGCATCTATTTTGGCTACCCCGTTTTTAGCATCTTTGTTGCCGTTATTGTCGCGCTGATGGCGTGGGAATGGCGGCGGATCATTGATGGTGGGGCCTTTGGTGCTAAGGGTGTTGTCTTCGCTCTGGCTCTGGTCGCCGTGATGGTGGCGGGGTCGCTGTCCCAATATTTGATCGCATATAGCCTTTTGGCGGCTTTTGCCGTGTTTTATCTAGCGAAGTCCGTATTCAGTGATGGGGCTGGGACGCGCTCTTTATGGATGTCTTTTGGTACCCTTTATATTGGATTACCAACCTTGGCGTTGATTTGGTTGCGGGGCGACGACATTGATGGGCGCAATACGATATATTGGTTATTCGTTCTTGTCTGGGCGGCTGATACGGGGGCCTATGTGGCCGGACGATTGATCGGGGGGGCGAAACTGGCCCCGGCAGTCAGTCCCAACAAGACCTGGGCCGGACTTGCCGGGTGCGTTGTTTCTGCGGCCCTGGTCGGCGTGGGCGTTGCCTATTTATCGAAGTCCGGTGATTATGTGGTGCTGGCTGGTTTAAGCGCCTTGATAGGCTTGGTGTCGCAGGGTGGGGATCTGGTTGAATCGGCCATCAAACGGCATTTTGATATTAAGGATTCAAGCCAGCTAATTCCCGGGCATGGCGGAATTTTTGATCGGGTAGATGCGCTTTTGGCGGCGATTTTAGTCGCGGCTTTGATCAAATTTTCCTACGGAGACAGTATTATCCAATGGTCGTGACGGAAGCTCATAGAAAAGTTGATACCGAACCGCGCAGGGTAACAATTCTGGGATCAACAGGATCCGTCGGGTCCAATACGGTTGATCTGATCGAGCGTGCACCCGACAACTATGTCATCGAAGCCCTGACCGCTAACCGCAACGTCGAAGATCTGGCCCGTCAGGCGTTGAAGCTTAAGCCCCGTGTTGCCGTTGTCGCCGACCCAGCATGTTATAGTGCACTGAAACAAGCTCTTTCAGGCAGTGGCATAGATGTCGCCGCCGGTGCCGATGCTGTGGCCGATGCGGCGTCACGTCCTGCTGATTGGGTGATGGCTTCTATCGTCGGCACAGCGGGGCTGATTCCGACCCTGAAGGCTGTTGAACGCGGTGCGATTGTCGGTTTGGCGAACAAGGAATGCCTGGTTTCAGCCGGTGAGCTGATGATGTGCGAAATCAAGCGCTGCGGAGCCACCCTGATCCCTGTCGATTCAGAACACAGTGCCATTTTCCAGATTTTTGATTTCGATGCTCCTGACAAGGTCAGGCGTATTATCCTGACGGCATCCGGCGGTCCTTTCCGTCAGATGTCATCTGCTGATATGGCGACTGTCACGCCTGAGCAAGCGGTAGATCACCCTAATTGGGATATGGGGGCGAAAATTTCCATCGATTCCGCAACGATGATGAACAAGGGCCTGGAATTGATCGAGGCTTATCATTTGTTCGGAGTTGAAGAGCAGCAAATAGATATTCTGGTCCACCCACAATCGGTGGTTCACAGCATGGTTGATTATGTTGATGGATCCGTTCTGGCCCAATTGGGGACACCTGATATGCGCACTCCAATTTCCTATGCCCTGGGATGGCCTAATCGCCTGGAAACGCCTGCGGCACGCCTGAATCTTGAAGAAATCGGATCGTTGACGTTTGAAGCTCCTGACCCGGTTCGTTTTCCGGCCTTACGCTTGGCGCGCGAATGCCTTGCGTTGGGCGGTAGTGCGCCCACGGTTTTGAACGCGGCGAATGAAATTGCGGTGGAAGGATTTTTAGGGGGCAAGATCGGCTTTTTGGATATCATCCGGATCGTCGAAATGACCCTGGGGAAAATCCCCGGATCGCGTATTGAAACACTTGAAGACGTCCTTTCCGTCGATCTTGAGGCCCGAAAAATCTCCCGTGATTTCCTTGAATAGTTTAACGATTCGGACTACTTAAGGGCGTCAGAGAGTTTCATTAATTTATCATAGGTCCCCTTATCGTGGAAATGTTGTTCGATTACGTTGTTCCGTTCCTGGTTGTCCTAACCATTTTGGTTTTCGTCCACGAGATGGGGCATTTCTCAATTGCCCGCTATAACAACGTTCGCGTTGAAGTGTTCGCCGTTGGTTTTGGCCGGGAATTGTTCGGGTACACGGATAAGCACGGTACACGCTGGAAATTTTGCGCCATCCCGTTTGGCGGATACGTCAAAATGTTCGGTCAGGGGGAAGAAATTGAAGACGAAAATGCTGAGGGCGAAGCAACCCGCGCCCTGACGCCGGAAGAACAGGAAGTTTCCTTTCATTATAAAAGCTTGGGACAGCGTGCTGCGATCGTCGTGGCGGGGCCTTTGGCTAATTTCATGTTCGCCATTATCGTGCTTGGTTTGTTGTTTGGTATCGCCGGAACCCCGTCCCCGTTGGCCGGCATCGGCTCGGTTCAAACAGGCAGCGCCGCTGAAAGCGCCGGTTTTGAAAATGGTGACCGGATTGTTAGCATCAATGATCAGAATGTCAGGTGGTTTGAAGACCTACGCCAGATCGTCAGCGCCAGCCCGGGAATGGAACTTAATTTCGGGGTGGAACGGGGCGATCAACTGATATCGCTTATCGCGACGCCGAAGGTACATGTTTCTTCCGGTGTCGATGGTGTGCAAAGTGAGATTGGACTGCTCGGGGTTACCCCTGATCCTGAAATGATTGAATATGTCGACGTCGGCCCGCTTGACGCAGCGTGGATGGGGGTCGAGAGGACGTATGGCCTGACGACGCAGATCCTAAGCGCATTGGGGCAGATCATCAGCGGTTCGCGTACCACTGATGAACTTGGCGGCCCGCTTCGTATCGCGCAGATATCTGGGCAGATGGCACAAGGTGGACTAATCAGCCTCGCGTTTTTTCTTGCCGCTTTGTCGGTCAATTTGGGCCTGATCAACTTATTCCCAGTCCCCATGCTGGACGGCGGACACCTGGTTTTTTACGGAGTCGAAGGCGTACTGGGTCGCCCGGTGAATGCAAAAGTTCAAGAATACAGTTTCCGTTTTGGGCTGGCTCTGGTATTGCTCCTGATGGTTTTTGCAACGTGGAACGACTTGGTGCAACTCAAGGTTTTTGAGTCGATAAGAAATTTCATCACCTGATAACTTTTTGAATCCACGGGGGGATTTTTCGTGAGACGCTTGAATCATGCCATCGGTCTGATCTGTATTATGGCGCTGCCGATGCTCGCCGTTTGGCTTGCGCCAGCTTCGTTGCATGCCCAGACAACAAGTCAGGGGGGCATGATTCGCGAGATAGCGGTCGATGGTAACCAGCGCATCGAAACGGGGACCATACTTTCCTATATGTTGATCAAGGAAGGTGATGCCTATAACGAGCGCCGCGTTGATCGATCTTTAAAAAGCCTTTTCGGAAGCGGCCTGTTTGCTGATGTCACGATCCGCAGCCAAGGTGAGACACTTATTGTCACGGTCGTTGAAAATCCGGTGATCAATCGCATTGCTTTTGAAGGCAATAAGACCCTGGATAGCGACGATATAAAACACGAAATTTCCCTGCGTCCCCGCGTTATTTATACCCGCACGAAGGTTCAAAACGATGTTAAGCGGATACTGACGCTATATCGTCGTAAGGGCCGGTTCGCCGCTACTGTGGAACCAAAAGTTATTCAGCAGCCGCAAAATCGTGTGGATCTGGTTTTTGAAATTAGTGAAGGTAAGTGGACCGAAGTCAGGAACATCAGGTTTATCGGTAACCGGGAATATAGTGACGCGCGTTTGCGCGAAATTGTTCGGACCCGGGAAACGCGCTGGTATCGCTTTCTTTCATCTGACGATAATTACGATCCGGACCGCTTGACCCTGGACCGCGAGCTGCTTAGGCGATTTTATCTGAGCGCCGGTTATGCCGACTTCAGGGTCGCATCAGCGATTGCCGAGCTGACGCCGGATCGCAAAAATTTCTTTATCTCTTTCACTGTTGAAGAGGGAGAGCGCTATTCGTTTGGCGATGTTAAACTCGATATCAATTTGCGGGATCTGAAAGAAGAAAGTATTGCCGACGTCGTCGAGATCGATAAAGGTGACTGGTACAATGTTGACCAGGTAGAAGAAACCATTGATGACCTGACCAACGCCGTAGGCGGGCTGGGATTCTCGTTCGTAGACATACGGCCCCGCATCAAGCGAAACCGTGAAGACAAAACGGTTTCCGTTACCTTTGAAATCAATGAAGGGCCACGGATTTTTGTCGAGCGGATCGACATCGAGGGCAATGTACGGACTTCCGATGAAGTGATCCGTCGTGAATTCAGGCTGGTTGAAGGCGATGCATTTAACCCGGCAAAACTCCGACGGTCCCGGCAACGCCTGCAAAACCTGGATTTCTTTGAAACTGTAAATGTTGAACAGGTTCCAGGAGACGGTCCGGACAAGACGACGGTAAAAGTGGATGTGCAGGAAAAATCCACGGGATCGTTGAATTTTGGATTTGGTTTTTCGACGACGAGTGGCCCCTTGGCCGATATTGGTCTGAGTGAACGCAACCTGCTTGGTCGGGGGCAATTTGTTAGTATCAAAGCGACTTTGGCGGCGAGAAAGACAGAGCTGGATTTCAGTTTTACCGAACCCTATTTCCTGGGCCGCGATATCGCTGCAGGGTTTGATCTTTTCAGGACCACCAGGGATCAACAGGACGCAAGTTCGTATGATTCAAAAGACACCGGGCTCAATCTCAGGGCGGGGTATCCGATTACTGAAAAACTGAGGCAAAGCTGGAGTTACACCGCAAAACTTGTAGAAGTTAAAAATGTCAATGATAGCGCGTCTCAGTACATCAAGGCAGAAGCTGGCGAACAATTTCTTTCCAAGGTGTCTCACAATCTCGTTTACGATGTGCGCGACAATATCCGAGTTCCGACTGAAGGGTACGTCATCAAGTTGTCCAACGGCCTGGCCGGTTTTGGTGGAGAGCGACGGTATCTTAGCAATAAACTCAGTGGCGGCAGATATTTTCCGCTGTATGACCAGTGGGTCCTTTCTATCGGTGGAGCAGTGGGCTACGTCGTCGGCATCGGACAAGATGTGAATTTGACCGACCGCTTTACGATCGGCGGTGATGATTTGCGTGGTTTTGCGACGTCCGGGGTGGGGCCGCGTGATAGTGCCACCGACGATTCCCTGGGGGGAGATTGGATGTATAAAGCCTCGGCCGAACTTTTATTCCCCCTTGGCTTGCCCGAGGAACTGGGTGTGTCCGGTAAGGTGTTTACGGACTTAGGCAGCGTCGGGGGGATTTCACCCGGCGGGGCGAATATTAATGACACGGGCAGCGTGCGACTTTCGATTGGCACCGGAATTCTCTGGATTTCACCCTTCGGACCGGTTGGTATGGATTTCGGTTTCCCGCTCATCAAGGAAGATTTCGACAGGACAGAAACTGTCCGTGTAAACTTTGGCACCAGATTCTAGGAGATTGTCGTGAAAATATTCTCAGCATTTTTGATTGTAGCCCTGACCTTTTTGGCTTTCCCGCACGTCGTCAAGGCGCAGGAAAATGCCGCGACAGTCAACATTGCAGTTATCAATATCAACCAGATCAGAAACAATGCCTTGGCAGTGAAGTCCATAGGCGATCAAATCAACACCTACCGTACGGCGTTTCAGGAAGAAATCCGCAAAGAAGAAGAATCTCTGCGCGATGCCAATCAGGAACTTTCACGGCAACGTACTTTGTTGTCTGCGGAAGCTTTTGCTGAAAAGCGCCGTGAGTTCGAGCAGCGGGTGGCTCAGGTGCAGCAAACGGTACAAAAACGTAAAGGTAATTTGGATCGCGTCCAGGCGGAATCAATGGGTAAGGTTCAGGATGCCCTGAATAAAATTGTTTCCGACATTGCCACGGCTAGAGGATTTAGCCTGATATTGCGGCAGGACCAGACCGTTCTGGCGAGTCCGGCACTGGATATCACGGCACCTGTTCTGACAGCCCTGAATAAGGATCTTGCGAGTGTGGTTGTTTCCGATCCGTCGAAATAGCAATCTGCCAACACGAGCAATTTGACGATGACTGACAAGCGCTTTTTTGATGTTTCCGGCCCTTTTTCTTTGGCCGACCTGGCCGATATTTGCGGTGCGGAACTTGCCGGGGATGTCGATCCTTCATTACTGTTTTCCGATGTCGCACCTCTTGACGCCGCGACTGCACAAACGGTCAGTTTCCTAGACAATAAGCGCTATATCGAGGCTTTTTCGAGCAGTCGGGCAGGGGCCTGTGTCGTGCACAGTGCTTTGGCATCAAAGGCGCCTGAAGGCATGGCAGTGTTGATATGCGATGAGCCGTATCATGGCTACGCCCGCATCGCACGTGCCTTTTATCCCGCAACAAAGGCTGTGGCTCACGAGGGGGGGAGTTCTTCCATCGACCCTTCCGCGCAATTGGGATCGGGTTGCCAGATTGATCCCGGTGCCGTGATTGGTGCAAATGTTCAAATAGGTGATCGGTGCCAAATTGGCGCCAATTCAGTCATTGGTACGGGGGTTGTAATCGGTGACGATTGTTACATCGGCTCTCAAACCACGCTGAGCTGTTGCTTGATCGGCGACAAGGTGATCATTCATGGTGGGGTACGAATAGGTCAGGATGGTTTTGGGTTTGCCTTGGGGGCCGAAGGCCATTTGAAGGTTCCGCAGCTTGGCCGGGTATTGATCGAAGATAATGTTGAAATCGGTGCCAACACCACTATCGACCGCGGAACCGGGCCCGATACGGTGATCGGATCGGGTACAAAAATTGATAATCTGGTGCAAATCGGCCATAACGTACGTCTGGGACGTAACTGTGTGATTGTATCCCAGGTTGGTATATCGGGGTCTACCACCATTGGCGATTTTGTCATGATCGGCGGGCAGGCCGGATTAGCTGGGCATTTGACGATTGGTAGTGGCGTTCAGATTGCGGCGCAAAGTGGCGTCATGCGAGATATTGAAGCTGGCCAGAAAGTCGGCGGGTCACCGGCTTCTCCGTTCCGTAAGTGGATGCGCAGCATTGCGATGATCGAAAAAATGTCCAACAAGAAAGGCTGATAACGTGCCCAGTGAAGTTGAAATAGCGGCATCTGAAATTATTGATATTGGTCGGATCATGGAAATGATACCGCACCGTTATCCATTTTTAATGATCGACCGGGTGGTTGACGTTGTTCCCGATGCAAGTGCTGTGGGAATAAAAAACGTAACGATCAATGAACCTTTTTTTCAAGGACATTTCCCGGAGCATCCTGTTATGCCCGGCGTCCTGATTGTCGAGGCGATGGCGCAGACTGCGGCGGTTTTGGTGGTGCGTACCATGGGGGAACAGTCAGAAGGAAAACTTGTATATTTCATGTCGATCGATCAGGCCAGATTTCGCAAACCCGTCGGTCCTGGTGACAGTCTTCATATTCGCGTGGAAAAACAGCGTAACAGGGCTAATGTTTGGAAATTCAAAGGGGAGGCCCGCGTCGGTGAAACCCTGATGGCGGAAGCGACCTTCGCCGCAATGATAGTGGATAATGCGTGATATGACTTTGATCCATGCGACTGCAGTTATCTCCGAAGGTGCCGATATTGGCAAAGACGTGAAGATTGGCCCCTATTGCACGGTCGGACCTAACGTCAGCCTCGATGATGGCGTCGAGTTGGTGTCTCATGTGGCGGTCGATGGAATCACTTCCATCGGTGCCAATACCAAGATTTTTCCGTTCGCTTCAATCGGCCTGCAACCCCAGGACCTGAAATACAGTGGGGAACCTTCACGGCTGGAAATCGGCTGCAACAACGTCATTCGGGAACAAGTTACAATGAACCCCGGAACCGAAGTCGGTGGCATGTTGACGTCGGTCGGAAATAATTGCCTGTTCATGGTCGGGGCCCATGTGGCCCATGACTGTCAGGTCGCTGATCACGTTATATTGGTGAACAACGCGACGCTCGGTGGCCATGTCAAAATCGACGAGTGGGCCATTCTGGGGGGGCTTTCAGCCATTCACCAGTTTGTACGTATTGGCCGCCACGCCATGATCGGCGGTATGTCGGGAATTGAAAACGATGTTATTCCCTACGGTTCGGTCATTGGTAACCGGGCACGTCTGCAAGGTCTGAATGTGGTCGGGTTAAAACGCCGCAATTTTGATCGCGAAACCATTCACGCGCTTCGCAATGCATATCGCCTGTTGTTCGCTCGGGAAGGCACTATGGCGGAACGCCTCGAAGACGTTGCCGAAATGATGCAGGACATCGAACCGGTCATGGAGATTGTCGATTTTATCCGGGCAGATTCCTCCCGCTCCATCTGCCAGCCCGATATGGAAGATGCTGCCTAAACTTGGAATTCTTGCCGGTGGCGGTGATTTGCCACCCAGACTGATCGCCTCCTGTTTGTCAAATGGGCGCGAAATATTTGTTGTCGCCTTCGATGGGCAAGCTGACCCGAATATACTTTTCAAAGATTCTGGTCCCGATGTTCCTCATGCGTGGGTCCGTCTGGGCGCAGCTGGAAAAACACTCGATCTTTTAAAAAAGTCAGGTGCCACCGAATTGGTGATGGCCGGATCAATCAAGCGTCCCGGTTTTCGGGAATTGATGCCTGACCTGTGGGCGACCAAGTTCTTTGCCAAAACCGGCGCAGCCGCGCTCGGCGATGACGGTTTACTGACCGCATTGATCAAGGCGCTTGAAGGCGAGGGCTTTTCTATCGTCGGTATCGATGAATTATTACCTGAAACGCGTGCTCCAGAGGGGCTTTTCGGCTGCCATCAGCCAAGCACTGCCGATGCGGATGATATCAAGATCGCCCTTGAGGCTGCTCTTGAGATCGGCACCCAGGATATAGGGCAAGGAGCCATTGCTCGCGCTGGGGTGGTGATCGACAGGGAAGATGCCGCGGGGACTGATGCCATGTTGGCACGGGTTTCGCCGCTATCACCGGAGGGACGTTCCGGTGTCCTTGTCAAGGTGAGCAAACCGGGGCAGGACAAACGGGTCGACCTTCCCAGTATAGGGGTGCATACCGTCCGCGCGGCGGCGGCAGCCGGATTGCGCGGGATTGCCGTGCAAGGGGGGGCAGCGCTGGTTATCTCGTACGACGATGTGGTTGTTGCGGCTGACGCGTGTGGCTTGTTTGTCATCGGAATTAAGCCGGAACAATACTCGTGAGCGGTATCCCCATAATTTATCTGGTTGCCGGGGAGCCTTCCGGCGATCTTCTGGGTGCCAGACTGATGGCGTCACTAAAGGCAAAATTAGGACAAGGCGGTATTCGCTTCGCCGGTGTCGGTGGCCCGGAAATGATATCCGAAGGGTTGGAGAGCCTGTTCCCCATGTCCGAACTGTCCGTTATGGGACTGACCGAGATACTCCCCCATTTGCCCCATTTTATCCGCCGCATCGATCAATGCGTTGGTGATGTTCAGGTGACGCGCCCTGACGTACTGATTACCATTGATTCCCCCGGTTTTTGCTTTCGTGTCGCCAGGCGGTTGCGCGGGCAAGGAATACCCCTGGTTCACTATGTTGCGCCATCGGTTTGGGCATGGCGACCCGGCAGGGCAAAAAAAGTCGCTGCATTTCTCGACCATCTGTTGGCCTTGTTACCGTTTGAGCCACCGTATTTTGAGCGTGTCGGTCTGCCAACAACCTTCGTCGGCCACCCTGTCGTGGAAGGCGGAGCCGTTGACGGGGATGGTGCAGCATTCCGGGCGCGTCACGCTATTGGCGCCGGTGTCAGCCTTCTAAGCGTGCTTCCGGGCAGTCGCAACAGCGAAATTTCCCGGTTATTGCCGGTATTTGGTGATGCCGTATCTATCTTGGCCGCTGCACACCCCGATTTGCGGGTTGTCGTCCCAACGGTTGCACCTTTGCGTGACAAGGTGATCGAGGCGACAAAGGACTGGCCTTGCGGCGTTATTGTGGTCAATGGCACCAAGGAAAAGTTTGATGCCTTTGCCGCGTCAGACCTGGCCCTCGCCGCATCAGGCACCGTGGCGTTGGAGCTGGCCATGTCGGGTACGCCTGCGGTCGTTGCCTACAAGGTAAACCTGCTGACCGCCTGGGTGGCGGGTATGTTGATCAAGACGCCTTATGTTAATCTGATCAACATCATTCTTGGGCGTCCGGTCGTGCCTGAATTTTTGCAAAAGGATTGCCGCGCCGACCTGCTTGGCCGCGCCCTGAGTGATTTGCTGCAAGACAAGGAATTGGCAAACAAACAAATAGCTGCCGCAAATGAGGCTTTAATACAACTCGGGCGTGGCGGTCCTTCGCCATCGGATCGCGCTGCCGATGTAATATTTTCGATAATCAATAAACAAAAAGGATCACTAAAATGACTGATGCAACGGGAAATTTCCGCTTCCTCCACACCATGATCCGGGTCTTCGATATGGATAAATCCATCGATTTCTATACCCGCCACCTGGGTATGACGGAAATGCGCCGGACTGATTACCCTGAAGGAAAATTCACCTTGGCGTTCGTAGGTTATGGGGGCGAGGCCGATAACACGGTGATCGAATTGACCCATAACTGGGATCAGAAGGAACCCTATGAAGTGGGATCCGGATTTGGCCATCTGGCCGTCGCCGTTCCTGATATTTATGGCGCATGTGAGAAAATGAAGTCCGAAGGTGTCCCCGTCCCACGCGAACCGGGTCCCATGAAACATGGCACCACGGTTATCGCGTTTATCGAGGATCCGGACGGCTACAAGATCGAGCTGATCGAACGAAAATAGCCGATTTTGATGGATAAGGGGACGTTGCCTAGGTCCTCTTATCCAGTTCAACGAAGTCTCGCTGCGTTGCGCCGGTGTAGAGCTGGCGGGGACGACCGATCTTTTGGGTCGGATCCTCGATCATTTCATTCCATTGGGCGATCCAGCCAACGGTCCTGGCAACGGCGAACAGCACCGTAAACATGGACGTTGGAATCCCCATGGCGCGGAAAATGACACCGGAATAGAAATCGACGTTCGGATACAGCTTCTTGCTGACAAAATAGTCGTCCTCAAGGGCGATGCGCTCCAGTTCCATGGACAATTCCAGCAACGGGTCGTTTTTGATACCAAGATCGTTCAGCACTTCGTGGGCGGTTTGCCGCATGACTTTGGCACGAGGATCGAAGTTCTTGTAAACCCGGTGACCGAAGCCCATCAAGCGGAACGGATCGTCTTTATCTTTGGCTTTCTTGATAAATTCGGGAATGTTGTCCTTGTGGCCAATTTCCTCGAGCATATTCAATACGGCTTCATTGGCCCCGCCATGAGCAGGCCCCCACAATGAGGCAATCCCCGCTGCAATACAGGCAAACGGATTCGCACCCGAAGATCCGGAAATACGCACCGTAGATGTGGATGCATTCTGTTCGTGATCGGCGTGCAGGATAAGAATCCGGTCCATAGCGCGCGCTAGCACCGGATTGACGACAAAGTCCTCGCAAGGGTTGGAAAACATCATGTACAGGAAGTTTTCTGAAAAATTGAGGTCGTTTCTGGGGTATGTAAACGGCATGCCCATGGAATAACGGTAGGCGGTAGCCGCAATGGTCGGCATTTTTGCGATTAAGCGGGTCGAAGCAATAAACCGGTGAGTAGGGTCGGTAATGTCGGTGCTGTCATGATAAAATGCCGACAGCGCGCCAACAACGCCGCACATGATCGCCATGGGGTGTGAATCCCGGCGAAATCCCCTGAAGAAATAGTTGATCTGCTCGTGCAGCATGGTGTGGTAGGTGATGCGTTCATTGAATTTATTCAGCTTCTCTGGCGTCGGTAAATCGCCGTACACCAGCAAATAGCAAACTTCCATAAAGTTAGAGCTTTGGGCAAGCTGGTCGATAGGATATCCGCGATAGAGCAATATGCCTGCTTCACCATCGATAAAAGTAATCTCTGATTCACAACTGCCAGTCGATGTGAAACCGGGGTCGTACGTGAAGTGCCCGGTTTCGGCGTAGAGTTTACGTACATCAATAACATCTGGTCCGACTGAACCGTGCATGACGGGCAGGTCATAACTTTCGCCTGTGGCGTTGTTGGTCAGGGTGAATGCTTTGGGGTCACCAACTTTTATCTTGTTTGGCATATTATCTCTCCTGCTGAAGCCCTGTAAGTTCCAGGGCTTTTATTTTTGCTGCTTAACAACGATTATATCGACAAACTACTTCTAAGTCAGGGCGTCTTTTAATCTGGTAATTGTTTCCTCTTGTCCCAGCACTTCCATCACGTCGAAGATACCCGGTGACACGGTGGATCCTGTCAGGGCCGCCCTTAAGGGTTGGGCCAGCTTGCCCAGTTTCAGCTCCCTGGTTTCAGCATAGTCACGGGCAGCTGTTTCGATCGTCGTGTGTGTCCATTCGCCCAGGTCACCCAGTATGGCCGTAAAGTCGGCCAGCGCCTGAACGCTTTCCCCGGTCAACAATGCTTGAGCTTTCTCGGTTAATTCAAGCGGAGTCTTGGCAATATAAAAATATGAATTATCAATAAGTTCCAGGATTGTCTTTGCGCGCTCCTTTAGTCCTGGCATGCCTTTCAGTAGGCGGCTTTTCGCTACATTTGTCAGGGCCTCACCGCTGCGCGCGGTCAGCTTGGGCAGGATGATGTCACACAACCGCTGGTCATCACCCTCGCGCAGGTAGTGCGCGTTCAGGTTGGTCAGTTTAGCCACGTCGAATCGGGATGGGGACTTGCCGATGCCTTCAATGTTAAACCATTCAATGGCTTGTTCCGTTGAAATGGTTTCTTCATCACCGTGGCTCCAGCCAAGGCGCAACAGGTAATTACGGATCGCTTCTGGCAGGAAGCCGTCATCGCGATAGGTTTCTATCCCAAGCGCGCCATGCCGTTTTGATAGTTTGGCACCATCGGCACCGTGGATCAGTGGAATATGGGCAAATCGAGGCGCTTGCCATCCCAGCGCCTTGTACAGCTGTAATTGCCGAAACGCATTGGTTAGGTGATCGTCGCCGCGAATAACGTCGGTAACGCCCATGTCGTGGTCATCGACAACGACGGCCAGCATATAGGTCGGCGTGCCATCGGCGCGCAGTAGAATCATATCATCGAGTTGGTCATTGGCGACCCGGACATCACCCTGCACCATATCGGCGATAAGAGTTTCGCCTGACTGGGGTGCCTTTAAGCGGATGACCGGTGCTATTCCTTCCGGCGCATCTTCATCCGGACGGTCCCGCCAGCGCCCGTCATACCGCATGGGGCGACCATCCGCGCGTGCTGTTTCACGCATTTCGGTGAGTTCTTCAGGAGAGCAGTAACACCGATAGGCATGACCTTCATCCAGCAGTCGCAGGGCGGCGTTGCGATGTTGCTCTATGCGGGAAGCTTGTGAAACGGCTTCATCATCCCAATCAAGCCCAAGCCATTTCAGGCCATCGTAGATCGCCTGAACGGCTTCGTCGGTAGAGCGTTTGCGGTCCGTATCTTCGATACGAAGCAGGAATTTACCCTGGTGATGACGGGCGAACAGCCAATTGAATAAAGCGGTCCGGGCACCGCCAATGTGCAGGAAGCCGGTCGGAGAGGGAGCGAATCGGGTTACGACAGTCATTTAGGTTTTTGCTACCGTTATCTGGAGTTATGCGTGAGTATCAAGTTTGACGGAGCCATATCGGGTTGGCGTTGCCTTTAATCATGGCCCGTGATGTAGCACATTCAGTTAGCAGTTGCAGCAAAAAAGCCATGTGCAAAAAATGTATGTAGTGAATATTTGAACATTACCATGTTGAAATACTGGGATATTTTACAATCACGATTGATCAACTCTCTGTTGGCAGAGCGTGATCAATGGGTGCTGTGGTTGCCGGTCGCGCTGGCTTTTGGCATTGCCTTCTATTTCTCCTTGATGGTCGAACCGCCGTTATATCTGGGGGCCGTGGGGCTCATTATTTCCGGCATGGTGGCCTGGATTTTTCGATCTTCCCGGTCTTTTTTATGGTTGATCGCCATTTCGCTGTTCGCCTTCTCGCTGGGGTTTTCCGCCGGCGAATGGCGAACCGGTTATGTAATGGCTCCGGTTCTCAAAAAAGAGCTCAGGCCCGCCAGGATGGATGGGCGGATTGTTAATATCGAAAGTCGTGGAAAGGGGGTGAGGGTAACCTTGGACCGCTTGCGCATTTCGACTCTGGGGCCGCACGAAACGCCGCAAAAAGTAAGAGTCAGGCTAGCCGGAAATCAACCGGAACTTGGGCTTGGGGATTGGATTAGTGGTCGCTTCGGTTTGTCGCCGCCAACGCCGCCGGTGGCACCGGGGGCGTTTGACTTTCAACGCAGGGCATTTTTTCAAGGAATTGGCGGAGTTGGCTTTTCGTTTGGCGCTGTTACAGTTACTCAAGAGGCCAGATCCGACGGGTGGCCCGGATTGTTCTCGAAGGTAATCAATCTGCGCCATGACATCGCAGTCAGGGTGGCAGGCTACTTTTCGGATCGGGGGCGGGGCAAGACGGGGGCTGTGGTCGCGGCGCTGATGACCGGCGAACGAGGCGGGATCCCGCCTGAAGCCATGGATTCATTTCGAAAGTCGGGTCTTGCACATTTGCTGGCCATATCGGGCCTGCATATCGGGTTAATTGCCGGTATCATCTTTTTTGCGGTGCGGGCGGGGCTGGCAATGTCCGGGTCGGCGGCGCTTAAATACCCTATCAAAAAGTGGGCGGCCCTGGCGGCACTGGCCGGTGCTTTTGGCTATGCGTTGATTGCCGGGGCGACCGTGCCGACGATCCGCGCCTTTTTGATGGTCGGACTGGTGTTGGTGGCCGTGCTGTTTGATCGCCGGGGATTGTCCATGCGGCTGGTGGGGTTCGCCGCCAGTGCAATTTTGCTGGTGCAACCCGAAGCCTTGCTGGGGGCCAGCTTTCAGTTGTCTTTTGCCGCCGTCATCGCTTTGATCGCCGCATACGAGGCATTGTCGAGATGGCGACAGGGGCGGGTCCGGAAGGGTTCTTTCGCGACATCCAGTTGGCACAAAGGGGCGCTGTATCTGGGGGGCGTTGCGCTGACGACGTTAATTGCCGGTACGGCCACGGCACCGTTTGCGGCCTTTCATTTTAACCAGTTTCCCCATTACGGGATGATTGCAAATTTGATTGCGGTTCCTGTGACTGCGCTGTGGGTCATGCCGTGGGCAGTGGTTGCATTCGCCTTGCTTCCCTTGGGATTGGAAGGTTTGGCCCTAATTCCTATGGGATGGGGAGTCGACCTGGTCCTGATGGTGGCGGACAAGGTCGCACACTGGCCGGGTGCCGTATCGCTGTTGCCTGCAATGCCGGGGTGGGCATTGGTATTTCTGGCCTTTGGGGGGCTTTGGTTGTGTTTGTGGCGAGGGCGGTGGCGCATCTTTGGGCTCGGCGGTATGATTTTCGGTATCGCGTCGCTTGGGTTTATCCAGTTTCCCGACATTCTGATCGACCACCGTGGTCGCCTGATGGCGGTACAGAACGACACCGGCGGCATGGCGGTGTCGTCCCGGCGCGCAGGGCGTTTCACCAGCAATATCTGGCTCAGGCGGGCCGCCCTTGAAAAGGCATCGGCCTGGCCTGGTCCCAAACCAGCGAAGGCGCTGGAATCGGGGGCTGTGAATTTATCCTGCGATGATCTGGGCTGCCTGTATACCGCCCAGGGGAAGGTTGTGGCCCTGGTCACGGATATTGCCGCCCTTGAGGAAGATTGCGCCGTTGCTGTGGCTGTGATTACGACGATTGCGGTGCGGGGGCGTTGCCAGGGACCTGATCTGGTAATCGACTGGTTTGACCTGTGGCGCAACGGTAGCCACGCTATATGGGTAAGTAATCAGGGGATCCGGGTTCAAAGCGTCAACGGGCAGCGCGGCAAAAGGCCCTGGGTGCCGCTGCGCAAAGGGAATAACGTGACCAAAGGCGGAATGTAAAATCAGGGCGGTACAAGCGCAGTTCAGTACTTGCGAACAAGACCAACCAGTTGCCCCTGAACCTTGACCCTGTCGGGGCCAAAAATGCGGGTTTCGAAGTCTTTGTTGGCGGGTTCAAGCGCAATGGACTGCCCTTTGCGACGCAGACGTTTCAAGGTGACTTCCTCGTTATCGACAACGGCGACGACGATGGTCCCGTTTTCGGCATTTTCGGTATGGCGAATTAGCACCGTATCACCATCGTGAATGCCAGCTTCAATCATCGAATCACCATCAACTTCCAAGGCGTAATGTTCGCCGCTGCCCAGCAACGATGGCGGGATGCTGACGGTGTTGGTGGGGTCGCGCATCGCTTCAATCGGCGTGCCTGCGGCAATTCGCCCATAAAGCGGAATATCCATGGTTTCCGTGTGTTCCGGCGCTTCGTTGCCGCTGATTTTGAAATCGGCTCGAATGATTTTGGGATCAAAGCCACCTTCAATGGCGGGGCGATTGTCACCCGCAAGGTCTGCCGGATGACGCAAAATTTCCAGCGCCCGGGCGCGGTGTGGCAGGCGGCGAATGAAACCCCGTTCTTCAAGGCCGGAGATTAGGCGGTGAATGCCCGATTTTGACGCCAGGCCCAGGGCATCTTTCATTTCATCGTACGAAGGGGAAATGCCGTTTTTATCCAGTCGCTGTTCGATAAAGATCAGAAGTTCGTGCTGTTTTTTGGTGAGCATTGCGGTTCCTGTCGACTGAATTTCCATACATGGTAGGTGCCGATACCGGTCATGCCAAGATATGGAACAAAAGCAAAACGTCCATCAATGTTCTACTTTGGTTCTTGTGGGTCGTCAAGTCCGGATTTTCGATTAAATGGAGAAGCAGGACCCTTGCAGGGGCAGAATATCGACCACATCACCGGTTGATGCGGCGGCGGCAAAAGGGGCGCGGACAATCAGGCAATGGGCTTCACTGAACCTGGCCAGCATGGCGCTGTCCTGTTTGCCAAGGGGGGTCGCGACCCGTTCGCCCTCACCACCAAGAGTAAGGGATGCCCTCAGGTAGTCCTGGCGTTGGTCATTTTCGGGCAGGTCCTGGCCCAATGTGGCGCTTTGAAGCTCTGTTCCGGTGTCGGCCATGCCCAACATGGCGGCCATGGCCGGTTTCAGGAACAAGACCGAGCACACCCCGGCAGAAACAGGGTTTCCGGGCATGCCGAGCACGGCCAAACCGTTAAACGCTCCTTCAAGTTTACCGAACAACAAGGGTTTGCCGGGGCGCATGGCAATTTTATAGAAAATCTGCCTCAGCCCCGCGTTGCCCAGAACCTTGCCAACCAGATCGTAATCACCGACCGAGGCACCACCGATGGTGATCAGTAAATCGCATCCCATGGCACCGTCGATGGCGGATTTCAGTTGTTCCACCGTATCACCGGCAATTCCCAGATCGACCGGTTCGCCACCCAGGGCGCGTACGAAAGCGCTAAGTAAAAAGCTGTTGGAGCTGACAATTTGGGACGGTCCCATGGGTTGACCGGGCATCACCACTTCGTCGCCTGTGGCCAGGATCGCGACCCGTGGTTTGCGGCGAACGGGCAGGTGCGGCGCATTCATGGCGGCCGCCAGACCAATATGGCGGGCGTTGAGGACAGTACCGGCTTTCAGCAGCACATCACCGGCGCCGAAATCCATACCGGCCGGGCGGATAAACTTGCCAACGGGGACGCCTTCCAAAATTCGAATATTGCCGTTGGTGGCTTCGGTGTTTTCCTGCATGACGACGGCATCGGCGCCTTCGGGAAGGGGGGCACCCGTAAAAATACGAACGGTTTGTCCCGCCTTTACGACCCCTGAAAAACCGCCCCCGGCCTGGGATTCACCGATCAGGTCCAGAGTTACAGGGGCACTTGATGTGTCGGCGGCCAGAACGGCATAGCCATCCATGGACGAAACGGCGGCGGGGGGATGTGATACTTTGGAGGCCAGGTCTTCAGCCAGCACCCGGCCCAGGCAATCGTTCAGGGGGATTTGTTCGGGTGTCAGCGGCGAGAAGTTTTCGGTGACATGTTTAAGGGCCTGGGAAACGGGAATCATGATCAGTCGGCCCTGTAATTACCTGATTTTCCGCCGTCCTTGTGGGTCAGGCGGATATCGGTGATTTGCATGCCTTTGTCGGCGGCCTTGCACATGTCGTAAACGGTCAAGGCGGCGATCGAAACGGCGGTCAGGGCTTCCATTTCAACGCCTGTGCGTCCCGTCAGGCGGCAAGTTGCGACAATATCGACGGCGTTGCGACCTGTATCGCAGGAAAGCTCTACCTTGACGGATGTCAGGTTCAGCGGGTGACACAGCGGGATCAGATCGGGCGTGCGTTTGGCCCCCATGATCCCGGCCAGTTGGGCGATGGACAGGACATCGCCTTTCTTAACGTTTCCACCCTGGATAAGCGCCATGGTTTCGGACTGCATCAAGACGGTGCCTTTTGCCGTCGCCGTGCGTTCGGTCTGGTCCTTGGCCGATACGTCGACCATGAGGGCGTTGCCATCTTTGTCGATATGGGTCAGGTCGGCCATCAGTTGTTTCCTAATATTGTTCGGGTCGCATGTTTAACGTCATCCTGGCGCATGAGAGACTCGCCGATCAGGAAGCGTTTGGCCCCCGCGAGCGCCATGCGGTCAAGGTCGCCTGGCGCATACAGCCCACTTTCACACACCAGATGCCGATCTTCGGGCACCATAGGGGAAAGCTGTTCTGTTGTCGCGATGTCCACGGCCAATGTTTTAAGGTTGCGGTTGTTTACACCGATCAATGGCGATGCAAGGTCAAGGGCGCGACGCAATTCGGCCTCGTTGTGGACTTCAATCAGCACGTCCATTCCCAAGTCCATGGCGAACGCTTCCAATTCCTGTGCCTGGGCGTTTTCCAGCGCCGCCATGATCAGCAAGATGCAATCGGCCCCCAGGGCGCGAGCTTCGAACACCTGATAGGGATCAAGCATGAAATCCTTGCGCAACACGGGCAATGAAACGGCGGCGCGGGCGGCAATCAAGAAATCATCGGCACCTTGAAAATATGGAATATCGGTCAAGACAGACAAGCACGCCGCACCACCCGCCTCATAAGCCTTTGCCAGTGTCGGTGGATCGAAATCAGCACGGATCAAACCCTTGGAGGGCGAGGCCTTCTTGATTTCGGCGATCAGGCCATAGCCGCCGTCCTCGACCCTGGTATTCAGGGCTTTGGCGAAACCGCGCGGGGCAGGGGCCGCCGCCGCCGCTTGTTTAACCTGATCAAGTGGTTTTGCAGCTTTGCAATTTTTGATGTGATCTTGTTTGTCGGCGCAGATCTTGGCCAGTATGTCTGTCACGTTTTTGGCCTAGTTGGGTTCATTGGTGATGGCGATCAGTTTTTCGAGACAGGCCAGCGCACCGCCACCGTCAATTGCCGCCATGGCCAAGGCAACGCCATCTCGTATATCACTGGCCTGACCGGCGACCAGCAAGGCCGCACCTGAATTATAGACGACGACATCGCGGTAAGGGCCGGGCTCGCCCGATAGCAGGGCTTTTAAGGCGCTCGCATTGTGTTCGGGCGTGCCGCCCTTAAGATCATCCGGGGTGGCGCGGGGCAGGCCAGCGTCTTCCGGGGTCACCTCGAAGGTTGAAACTTCGCCGTTTTTCAGTTCAGCCACATAACTGGGGCCGGTGGTGGTCAATTCATCAAGGCCGTCCGAACCATGCACAACCCAGGCCTGTTCACACCCCAGATTACCCAGCACGTTTGCCATGGGTTCGATCCATTCACGCGCAAAAGCACCGGTAAACTGGCGTTTGACCAGGGCCGGATTGGTTAGCGGTCCCAGCAGGTTGAAAATGGTCCGGGTGCCCAGTTCGACCCGTGCCGGTCCCACATGTTTCATGGCGCTGTGATAGAGCGGTGCCATCAGGAAACCTATTTTCGCCTGGGCAATGGCTTTTTCCACATGGGTCAAATCGGCATCCAGATTAACGCCCAGCGCCGCCAGCACATCGGACGCGCCGGATTTAGACGATAACGCACGGTTGCCGTGCTTGGCCACCGGCACGCCACATGCCGCCGTGACAATGGCCGCCGCGGTTGAAATATTATAACTGCCTGAACCATCGCCACCCGTACCGACGATGTCGATGGCATTATCTGGTGCGCGAACCTTCAGCGCCTTGGCGCGCATGGCCGTCGCCGCACCGGTTATTTCATCGACCGTTTCGCCGCGCACCCGAAGCGCCATCAGGAAACCGCCGATCTGGGCGTGGGTCGCCTCGCCGGACATGATGA
>Ga0316204_10002504_pt1 | contig 41215 bp, 36 predicted proteins | sample 6monrhotite_MG_2_FD_205661 | JGI IMG/M metagenome (GOLD analysis project Ga0316204, IMG submission 205661) | Microbial mat bacterial communities from mineral coupon in-situ incubated in ocean water Damariscotta River, Maine, United States -... | ecosystem: Environmental > Aquatic > Marine >...
CGCCGGAAAACGGGCATGTTTTGCGACGACGGAAAAATGGACGACCTGCAGCCATGATTAAGATGCCTTCCTGTCATTGCGATCACCACGGTCAGGGCGAGGGCCCCGATTGTCGGGGCGAGGGCCGCGACGATGATCTTTTTCTGCTTTAGAGCGAAGAACAACCGATTGGCCTTCTTCCAGCTCTTCAACGCGCACGGTCATGTAACGAAGAATGTCTTCGTTCAAGCGTACCTGGCGCTCCATCTCAGCAACAGCTGCATGAGGGGCATCAAGGTGCAACATCACATAGTGACCTTTGCGGTTTTTCTTAATGCGGTAAGCTAGGCCTTTCAGGCCCCAATATTCGCTCTTGGCGACTTTGCCGTCATTGTCCTCGATAATTTTCGAGAATTCGGCAGTAATGTTTTCAACTTGCGTCGCGCTAACGTCTTGGCGCGCAATGAAAACATGCTCGTATAAAGCCATGTTCTACTCCTATGTGCTGATCGCTCCCCAGTCACCATGAGCAGGGGCCTCCAGCTCGCTTCATGTCCTTGAGTTGCATCATCATTCGAATCAGCCCTATCAAAGGACGCGCCTTCATAGACGCGCGGTTGAGGAAATGCAAGGGAAAGCGTCCAAAATGATTTATATGCCTGCTATTCGAAATGACAGCGGTTGACGATTGTCCTTGCGCCGTACCAAAGTAAATGAAGCAAACTAGGGCAGGCGCGCGCCCCAGGCCATGCCATCACCTTCCATTACCCGATTGGTTCTGGCGACTTCTTCTCGCGAAATCCGGTTATAGGCGCGTACTTCGTTCAATCTTGGAAACGTAGCGTAAACTGTTTCGCCGTCAGGAGATATCTGGATACCAAGCGGCGGCGAATTGAAACGTAATTTATCAATAAGTGAGCCGCTCTTGGTATCTAGAATTGCTATTTCATTTGAGAATGTGTTCACTACCCAAGCTTCGCTGTTGTCAGGCGCAACCACTATTTTTACCGGAAACCGGCCATGGCTCGAAAATGTCTGTTCGAGAGTACCATCTGTAATGTTCACAATAGATATACTGTTGTCCTGAGTGTTGCCCACCCATACCCTGCTTTGATCGGGCGTTAGCGCCAGGCCTTCGGCACCGCTACCAGTTTTTACGGTTTTTATGGTCCCTGATTTTCGGTCAAATATTGAAATTGATCCTGAGGCGACATTGCTGGTTACAATATAGTTATTATCCCGGGTTGCTCTTAGGATGTGGCTGCCCGGCTCTCCTATTGGCCAGTCTCTGATCAAAGCGCCGTTTTTGCTGTTTAGCTCCATCACCCGGCCTTCGTTTTGGCAAGTGACCCAAATGTGCCCGTCAGGGCTAACCGTTATGCCGTGACTACGGGCGCAGATGGGAAACTTAACATTGCTAACACTGCCCGATGCCCTCTCAATGCGTGTCATCGTATCAGATGGTTCAGATGTAAATTGCATTTGGGACGGTAAGATTGGGTTACTGTGCGGTCGTGGGTATACCCCGTAATTAGGGGTGAATATGGTTTGGCCGTCCGGCGAGACGGCCACTTCGTGGGGGCCGGGGCCGGTGGGGTAACGGGAGATCACTTCCAGTGTATTTGGCTCCAACACTATTGCTTCATGATTGGACCGGCTGATCACCACAAGGGATTGTTTTGAGCTTGTGTTACCCATGCCCAGAAAATCGGGCACATTTGATTGGCGTATTTCAGTGTCCTTCGATCCGGCCATTCCTGAACTTGTGTAAAGAAAATTTCTACCGTTGGGCGATAGGCGAGGCATTAAGTCGCTGCCGGTGGTGTTTACATGTGATAGGGGAACAGCCGATTCCCAGCCATTTTCTGCTTTTCTATATAGATAGAGGTCACCATTTGATGACTTTGCCCCCGGTCGACCGGATGCTTCAACCACAAGGTAGAGTTCGTCTTTCTCTATAAAAAGGTTCCATTCGCCGTATTGCGTGTTGACTGGAGCGCCAACATTTTCTGGCTTCTGGAACACACCGTCAACCAGGCGTGAAACCCAAATATCGCCAGAACCCAGCCCACTGGGGCGAATACTGGAAAAATACAGGCTTCCATTGGCTGACACCACTGGACTTGATTCCATCCCGTTCGAGTTTACACCCGCCAAAGGACGCGGGCGCTTGAAAATGCCCGCTTCATGATCTGCCATCCAGATATCATCATCAGCCTTTTCAGTTCCGTCCAGAGCTTGGTTGGTAGTGAAATACAGGATTGTACCATCAGGAGAAAAGAAGGGATCACCTGTGTTGAAGGTGTTGCCAAATAATGGTTTCGGTATTGTCCAACCGGAATCGCGCTTTTGCGTTACGTAAAGCCTGGATTTGTTGCCGCGCGCTCCCCATGCACCTGACATTCTCGCAAAAACCGCAATATTGCCATCAGGTGAGATAACAAGGCCGTATTCAGGTAAGGGCGTCGAAACAGTGGAAAGAAGCGAAGTGTTTATATCTGCTTCAGCGGCCGAATCCTGTGCGTGATTGGGCGTGATAATCAGTAAGAAACTTAAAATTGCTACAAATGCTTTCATCGATGGCCTCCACTAATCGCAGAAGTAAAGATATAGCATAACGTTCTTAATGCCAAATTCGATTTTGTTACCCCAACAGGAGCATGACTTTTTTAATCTCTATGTGTTTGTTTTGAAATGAGATTGGCGTCAGGCGTTCAATCGTTTGCCGTATTCAATTGTTTCACCATTTTCCACAAACCGTTTCATAATTCTTAGATACATCGCCCAGCAAAAACTGGATGAACGATAGTGATCATTGTCTTCAGGCCATCCGGTATGTTCAAAGCTCATTTTGGTTTGTCCGTCGGTTTCTGATAGGGAAAAGCTAACAATAGTATCCAACCAGTCCTGCGTTGCTTCAGTAACCTTTAATGCGAATTGGTATGGCGGATTTGCTTCAACAACCGTTGCTCGCCAATCATAATTTTCGGCGAAATACAGTTCGTAAGTTTCTCCGGTGGCAGCTTCACCCCTGGAACGCAACGTCCACCACTGATTAAGCCCCTCGGGCTTTGCGATGGCGTCGAATACTTTTTCAATAGGTGCGTTTATTGGAAAATTCAGCAATATATCGGGCATTTGGGTCTCCAATAAATTATTTAACCATAAGGTTTAATATATGGATATAAATTTATTGTCAACCTTTTGGTTTAATATTGTTTGGCTCTGGACTTACAATAATCCAAGTTCTTGAAGCTCCGCGGCTAGTTCAGCGGAACCTTTTCCAGAATCACCATCGCCGGTAATCAGGTCAGCCGGGGCGTCTTCAGGCTTCAGGTATCGCCACCCCTGAAACCCTCGTTTTATAAAAGGCACGGTCGGTATCACCTTTGGAGCAATACAAATTTGACATCCTTTTCTGCCGTCCAGGCGCTCTTCATCCCGAATAGTAATGATTGCAGCGCGGGCGACTATTTTATTCTTGATAATCCAATAGACCGAACCGCCATCAAGTACTTCGGGGCGTTGGGGTCTGTTACGGGAAGACATCGGCATGATCGCACCAAATTCTGGGTCGATATAGGAATATTCAGCGACTATCTCTTCCAACCGATTCAATGATGAAATGCCGGCTGCGACTTTTACGATATTAAGAGCCATTTTTTATCACGAATTCCTGTATAACTTGTATTGTAAAACAACGGTACGATTGTAACAACGATATCAACGAAAGAAAGGATATGCCATGAACTTGGGTGCATTCTCATTAAGTTTAACCGTGAAAGACTTATCTGCTTCGAAGTCCTTTTACGAAGCGATGGGCTTTTCGGTTTTTGGTGGCGACGAAAGTCAAGGGTGGTTGATTATGAAGAGCCCTAGTTGTGTGCTCGGACTGTTTCAGGGCATGTTTGACAAAAATATGATGACTTTCAATCCGGGTTGGGATTCGAACGGGCAACGGTTGGCGAACTTCGAAGATGTTCGGGAAATTCAGAAATCATTGAAAGGGCAGGGAGTTGCCATCATCGATGAGGCCGATGAAGCGACTAGCGGCCCAGCGAGTTTCATTGTTGTTGACCCTGACGGTAACCCGGTTCTTGTGGACCAGCATGTATGATCCCCGGAAGGCAGTGCACGTCTACTCGGCTATTGGTTATCTGAAGGAGATCGCTAGCTGTAATATGGAGGTTTTTTCCAAACTTCTTGCCTTCTCGGTTGGCTATGTGCCATTTGCCGTCATAAGATGATGTCTGAATAATTTAAGAACGGAGGACTGAATGACCCGTGCACTCGTATTTCCCGGCCAAGGCAGCCAATTTGTTGGTATGGGCAAATCGCTGGCTGATGCGGAACCTGCCGCCAACCTCGTTTTTGAGGAAGTGAACGATGCACTTTCGCAGGACTTGTCCAAAATTATGTGGGAAGGCCCTGAGGAAGACTTGCGGCTGACTGAAAACACCCAGCCAGCTTTGATGGCTGTGTCTTTGGCTGTTATCCGCACGTTGGAAGCGGGCGGTTTGAAAGTTGACCAGGTAGCAAGCCATGTTGCTGGGCATTCACTCGGAGAATATTCGGCGCTGGCTGCAGCAGGGGCATTTGGAATTGCCGATGCCGCGAAGTTGTTGAAACTGCGCGGTCAGGCTATGCAACGGGCTGTGCCAGTGGGAGAGGGCGCGATGGCCGCAATTCTTGGGTTGTCGATGGACGATGTGAATGCCGTGTGTGATGAAGCAGGTGAGGGCGAAATAGTCGTTGCAGCCAATGATAACGCCGACGGCCAAATTGTTGTTTCAGGTCATAAAGGCGCGGTTGAACGGGCGATAGAAATTGCAAAAGTGAAGGGCGCCAAACGGGGCTTGTTGTTGCCAGTTTCTGCACCTTTTCATTGCCCATTGATGCAACCGGCGGCAGAGGAAATGAAGGCTGCATTGGCCGATGTTGAGATACAGCGACCGATTTTGCCAGTGATTGCTAATGTTTTGGCAGTACCCATTAGCGAGCCTGAAGGTATAAAAACATTGCTGGTTGAACAAGTGACCGGTGCTGTCCGGTGGCGTGAAAGTGTTGGCTCAATGACCTCTCTCGGGATTGATCAATTGGTGGAAGTGGGTGCAGGCAAAGTTCTGTCAGGACTTGCCCGCAGGATCGACCGGGATTTGACGACAGTTAATCTGCAGGAGCCTGCCGATATTGAAGCTTTTGTTTCTACATTGTAATTGGGGAATTTTATGTTTGATCTAACTGGGAAAAATGCGCTGGTTACGGGCGCAACTGGTGGTATTGGCGCCGCGATTGCCCGCGCCCTGCACAGTGCCGGCGCGACTATCGCTATTTCCGGCACGCGTGCAGAAAAACTGGCCGAGTTGGCTGCTGATTTGGGTGACCGGGTCCATATAATTGCTGCGAATCTATCTGACCGGGCCAGTGTTGACGCGTTGGCTAAAGACGCCGTTACTGCAATGGGCAGCGTCGATATTTTGGTCAACAATGCAGGTGTTACAAAAGACAATTTGGCCATGCGTATGAAAGACGACGAATGGGACACGGTTCTGCAGGTGAATCTAGAGAGTGCCTTTCGCCTGATGAAAGGCGTGATGCGAGGCATGATGAAAGCGCGCTGGGGCCGGATGGTAAATATTACATCCGTTGTCGGCGTGACCGGCAACCCTGGACAAGCCAACTACGCTGCGTCGAAAGCGGGCATGATCGGTATGTCAAAGTCAATGGCACAGGAAGTTGCCAGCCGTGGTATTACAATTAACTGTGTGGCGCCCGGGTTTATTGCTACGCCAATGACGGATGCGCTAACAGACGAGCAGAAAGCAGCTATCACTGTTGGTATCCCTTCTGGTGGGCTTGGTTCGCCTGAAGATATTGCTGCCGCTGTACTATATCTGGCGAGCAATGAAGCCGAATATGTGACTGGCCAAACGCTGCACGTAAACGGTGGCATGGCTATGATCTGACAGTGAGGGTGACCGCTCGCAACCCAAGGGTTGCACGGAGTTGATTAAAATCGTAAGTAATGATTTGAAAAGTTCAACTAAGGGAATTCTATTTCTCGGGCTTCTCAAACCGAATAAACTGTGTTAGGAGCAGCCGCAATGCGGTCAATCCAGCCGAAATAGCAGGGAAACCGTACAGTTGGGGATTTACTAAAGATAAAGTATTCTCCGTTTTAACGGTGTTATAAACGAGGACATAGCTATGAGCGAAATCGCCGAAAAGGTGAAGAAAATCGTAGTCGAGCACCTAGGTGTCGACGAAGACAAAGTAACCGACACTGCAAGCTTTATTGATGATCTTGGCGCGGACAGCCTTGACACAGTTGAGCTGGTAATGGCGTTCGAGGAAGAATTCGGAATCGAGATCCCGGACGACGCCGCTGAAAAAATTCAGACCGTTAAAAACGCGATCGATTTTATTAGCGCGAATTCCTAAGAGGGATTCAGTATTTAAATTAGGGTAGTAACCGAGCCAGGTGGTTTGGTTATTGCCCTTTTTTAATTCACAAACAGTCACCTTTTGTTTTTTTGGCTTTTTTGGGTTTATAACCCAAATGATTTCACGGTAAAGTAACACGCTCCAGTGATATCGTGGGAATAGGGCTGGCATAAAATAGGGAACGATCGATGAGAAGAGTTGTTGTAACTGGCTTGGGTATGGTTTCACCGTTAGGCGATACGGTTGATACCACATGGAATCATCTGATTGCGGGCAAGTCGGGCGCGGGTCCGATTACACTGTTTGATACCGAGACGTTTCCGTGCAAAATTGCCTGCGAGGTGCCACTAGGTGACGGTTCAAACGGTACATTTAATGCCGATACCTATATGTTGCCCAAAGATCAACGCCGTGTTGATAATTTCATTGTTTTCGGTGTGGCCGCTGCTCAGCAAGCAGTGGAAGATGCGGGATGGACAGAACCGGGCGAGGAAGAAAGCCTTCGCACTGGAGTGATGATTGGGTCCGGCATTGGTGGTCTGCGCTGGATTGCGGATACAGCTGTAACCCTTCATACACGCGGTATTCGTAAAGTTAGCCCTCACTTTATCGCAGGCTCTATCATTAACCTTGTTTCCGGCAATGTATCGATTAAATATGGCTTCAAGGGACCGAACCATGCAGTGGTAACAGCTTGTTCCACAGGTGCACACGCCATCGGGGATGCAGCGCGTCTTATAGCGCTTGATGATGCTGATGTGATGGTGGCAGGCGGTGCTGAGGCTTCAGTGTGCGGTGTGGCGTTTGCAGGGTTCTCACAGGCGCGGGCGTTGTCCACCAAATATAATGACACGCCTGAAGAAGCTTCGCGCCCATGGGACGTAGGTCATGATGGATTTGTTATGGGCGAAGGTGCAGGCGTTGTAGTTCTGGAAGAATTGGAACATGCCAAGGCCCGGGGTGCAAAAATATACTGCGAGGTGACAGGCTACGGCATGTCTGGCGATGCCCACCATGTGACGGCGCCTGCACCAGACGGAAACGGTGGGTATCGTTCAATGGCTGCGGCAATTAAACGAGCTGGCCTGAACGTGGAAGATATTGGCTATATTAATGCGCATGGAACTTCGACTCCTATTGGTGACCCAATTGAATTCGGTGCGGTAAAACGTTTGATGGGCAGTCACGTGGATAATGTGGCTATGTCTTCAACCAAATCTTCAATTGGTCACCTGTTGGGTGCTGCCGGTGCGGTAGAGGCAATTTTCTGTATTAAGTCGATTCAGGACAACATTGTACCACCAACTTTGAATTTGCATAATCCCGCCGAAGGGTGTGACGGCATTAACTTGGTGCCTCTTGAAGCGCAGGAGCGAGAAGTGAATGCAGCACTTTCCAATTCCTTCGGGTTTGGGGGTACGAATGCGTCTCTCGTAGTTCAAAAATTCACTGAATAATTGTAGGCGCAAAGCCAAATGATCCAAAGCGACGGTTTTGCTGCGTGGAAAATCCTGCTAGGGTAACACCATGATGCAAGGCCGTTTTTTCTTTACATGTCTCGTGTTTTTCGCAGTGGTTTTGCTGTTGTTTGGTGCTGGCCATGGCCTTGTGCGCCATGTAGCCTATTCTCCTGGAAACAATACGGAAACCATTTATCTTTCCATTGAACCGGGAACAAGCGTCAATAGTGTCGCGCGGCAAGCAGCTTCGCTGGAACTTGTTGAGCAGCCTTGGCATTTTAAACTAGTGACTCGGTGGCGCGGACTGGACCGTTCGCTTTATGCTGGCGAGTATGAAATTCCACCAACGTCTACGCTTTATGAAATTCTAACAAAAATTGAACAGCAGGACACTTACAAACGGCGATTTGGTGTTCCCGAGGGTGCCTCGGTTCACGATGTGGAATTGGAACTTCAAAGTAGTTTTGGCTTGAATATGGAGGGTTACGCCAAGCCATCTGAAGGAAGCCTATTGCCAGAAACCTATTACTATGAACGCGGTGACAAAGCCGCTGATCTTGTTTCTCGTATGCAAAGTGCACAGCAAGGTGCGCTGGAGGCGTTATGGCGAAGCCGAGCAAATAATTTACCCTTCACTGATCGGCAGCAGGCGATAATTCTAGCGTCAATTGTTGAGAAGGAAACGGGCGTAGCAAGCGAGCGCCCGCTCGTGGCAGCGGTGTTTGTTAATCGGTTGAGGAAAGGCATGCGCCTTCAATCTGACCCTACGGTGATATATGGAATTAGCTTTGGTGCGCCGTTTGGGCGTGCCTTAAGCCGTCGGGATTTGCGGACTGATACCCCGTATAACAGCTACCGCCGAGATGGTTTACCCCCGACACCTATCGCCAACCCAGGCAAAGAATCTATTGCTGCAGTGTTAAACCCTGCGAATGTACCATATCTGTATTTTGTAGCCGATGGTACGGGCGGGCATGCCTTCGCGGTAACGCTTGCCGAGCATAACAATAATGTGGCCCGCTGGCGGCTTATTCAGGAAAAAACACCTTAGGCAAAATGGCCCACTATTTATGTGCCAATCGTTTCTAAACTTATTATAGTACTATGATAATCAGCAATTCATTAGGACCCTTTTATGGCACTTGCGAGTATGACAGGATTCACCCGGCGGGGCGGTGAAATGGGGCCGTTCCGGTGGAACTGGGAATTGAAGAGTGTGAATAATAAGGGGCTCGAGGTTCGCACCAAGATACCTGGTTTTCTTGATGGATTCGATATTGAAATAAAAAAGATCATTTCTTCAAGTTTAGGAAGAGGTTCGGTGTTCTTGAACTTGCATATAGAGCGCTCCGCTGAAAGTGAACGATTTGTCGTAAACGAAGCACGCCTTAATGATCTTCTTGATATAGCCGCTCGCTATAGTGATAAACCCGGTGTTGTACCAGCTCGCGTGGATGGCTTGTTAGCTGTCAAAGGTGTCGTTGACCTGTTGAGCGACGAACCAACAGACGATGAACTGAGCAATCTAAAAATTTCGTTACGTGATGACCTGAAGCTTCTAATCGCCGATCTTGTGACTGCGAGACAGGCTGAAGGGCAGCGGATGGAAGATTTTTTGGCAAAACAATTGGTGGAAATGCGCAATCTGCTTGCGGCGGCAAAGATTGCTGTTGGAGACCGAGACGTCGCTATGCGTGACCGTTTTGCTGCGCAGGTCAAGAAGTTGGAACAGAGCAATAAACCAGTAAGTGATGAGCGCTTGGCACAGGAAGTCGCAATAATGGCGGTTAAGGCGGATATTCAGGAAGAATTTGACAGGTTAGAGAGCCACTTTGAAGAAGCCTCATCATTGATTGCGGAAAGGAAACCTGTTGGAAGGCGGCTGGATTTTCTTTGTCAGGAATTTAACCGCGAAGCAAATACATTGTGCTCTAAATCAGGGGATGCCAAACTGACAAAAATAGGTGTGGACCTAAAGGTTTTGATTGATCAGTTTCGAGAACAAGTTCAAAATATTGAATAAATTCAATATAAAACAATACTTTAATCTAATTAGGCTTTCTTATGTCTTCAAATCCAATTGATACTCGACGTGGTTTAATGCTGGTGATGTCTTCGCCGTCAGGCGCGGGAAAAACGACACTTACGCGTCGTTTGCTTGAGGAGGATGAGGACGTTGTCATGTCGGTCTCGGCGACAACGCGAGAACCAAGACCAGGTGAAAAAGACGGTCAAGACTACTATTTCGTTAGCCACGAACGATTTCGCGAAATGATTGATGGCGGTGAATTGCTAGAGCACGCAATTGTTTTTGAAAACCGCTACGGCACGCCGACAGGCCCTGTGAAAGAGGCATTAAGAGACGGCAAAGATGTGATTTTTGACATCGATTGGCAAGGCACTCAGCAAATGATGTCTAGCGCCAGCGCCATTGATCTGGTTAGAATTTTTATACTGCCACCAAGTGTAAAGGCACTTGAAGAACGTTTGCGCAACCGCGGGCAGGATAGTGAGGAAACCGTTCAGCACCGCATGGAACAGGCCGAAAGCGAAATTAGCCATTGGGCAGAATATGACTATGTTCTTGTGAATGATGACTTGGAACGGACTTATGAAGACCTGAAAGCAATCGTTCGTGCGGAGCGCTTCCGGCGTGAACGCCGTCCCGGCATGTCCGATTTTGTTAGGCAGCTAATGGAAGAACGTCAGTAATACCAACCGCTAGGGCTTGTTTTTCCGCAGGATAGCATATTGTCGAGCCAGCTCGACAAAGCCAGCTACATTTACGTTTTCGGCTCGTAGGGTTGGATCAATATTGGCAGCATTCAGCAAGTCTAATGCTGAAACATCCAGGCTTTTTAAACTCGCCCGCAACATTTTTCTGCGCTGGCCAAAAGCCCGTTCAACGACTTTCTCCAAATCGGCCAAGATCACACGATCATCAATTGGTGTTGTTGGTTCAAAGTGAATAATGGCACTGGCAACTTTTGGTGGCGGAGTAAAGGCAGTTGCAGGCACGCGCATCGCAATGCGGACACGGCCGCGCCACTGCGCCAGCACCGACAAGCGGCCATAAGCTTTGTTGCCGGGCGCTGCTACAATTCGCTCAGCGACCTCTTGTTGGAACATTAAAGTAAGGGACTTATACCAGGGCACCCAATTTTTGATGGTTAGCCATTTTACAAATAGCGCAGTGCCTACATTGTAAGGCAAGTTAGATACTATTCTGGCGTCTTCTCCATTCTGAATTTCCAGTAGTTCCAGCTCGTTTACTTTCATTGCGTCGCCGTTATGCACCATAAGCGATCCACCGTAGGCGGTAGAAACTTCTTCAAGCGCTGGCATGCAACGGGAGTCCATCTCAACAGCGACTACCCGTTTTGCACTGTTTTCCAAAAGTCCGCGTGTAAGGCCGCCAGGTCCAGGGCCAACTTCGTAAATGACGCAGGTTGATAGATCACCGGCCACACGCGCAATCTTTCCAGTCAAATTCAGATCGAGAAGGAAATTTTGACCAAATGATTTTTTGGCCTGCAGATCGTGTGCGCTAATCACATCGCGAAGTGGCGGTAGCCTATCAATCATTGGCCGATAGTCCATCTGTTTGTTCACTTTGTCGCTTGGTCATTTCATCTGCAGTTTTAATTGAAGCTATCATGCTTTCCAGGCGGCATGTATTTTTGCCGGCAAGCGACAGTGCGGTGCCATGATCGGGAGAAGTACGAATGATTGGCAGGCCAAGAGTGATGTTTACTCCGCCCCAAAAATTCAGTGTTTTCAGTGGGATAAGTGCCTGATCATGGTACATGCATAATACTGCATCATATTGTTCGCGCGCCTCGGGGTGGAAAAGCGTGTCTGCAGGCGAAGGGCCTACCACATCAATTCCGTGGTCTTTCAAGGCCCAAATTGCCGGTTTAATATGGGTCGCTTCTTCCATGCCAATGGTACCGTCTTCGCCAGCATGTGGATTTAGGCCAGCGATTGCTATTCGCGGTTTCTCGATGCCAAAACGCTCGGCTAAATCATGAGCAGTTACGATGCCTGCATGAATTATTTTGTCTGCGGTAAGCTTCTTCACTACGTCTTTGAGAGGAATGTGAGCAGTTACGGGTACAACTCTTAACCCCTCTGTGGCCAGCATCATTACGGATTGATCGTCTTGTAGACCGCATAAACGCGCCAAAAATTCGGTGTGGCCCGGCGCATCGAAACCAGCTTTATATAAGGCTGCCTTATGAATAGGGGCGGTTACAATGCCACTAACACGCCCGGCTAAAGCCATCTCAACAGCAGTTTCTATCGACTTGATAACCGCGTTTCCGTTGGCGGGGTCTAATTTCCCAGGAATAACCGGCGCATCTGTATGAATTTCTACGATGTTAAGATAATCATCGCAATTTTCCATCTCCGCCACTGGAGTAATAACTTGAAAGGGTAGGTCAGGGTCAGCGACTTTAATAGCCTCTAATGATCCAATGTATATGATCGGCGGGAGGTTAAATTCGTGACGATTGCGCCAAATACGAGCTATCAATTCCGGGCCGATCCCTGCCGGTTCTCCCATCGTGATTGCTAGTGGCAACTGACCTTGGTGTTGGGTCATCTTTCTACCGGTAGTCGACGATCGCGTCACGGCGAATATCGCGTAAATAGCGACGCGCCATCATCGACAGACGCTGTTGCTCCAACTGATTAAATACTGCGTCAAAGTCGGGCTCCTGAACCTCAGGTTCCTGACGATTACAAACGATCAGTACTCGTTTGCCGTCTTCTGCATCCAGAACATCTGTTGCTTGTCCAATTTGAAGGCTTTCAACTTGTTCTCTAAATTCGTTGGTAAGATCACGTAACCGTAAAGGCGCAATATCGGTTCGACCGGAAATGCCTGCTTCTGCTGCCAAGGCGGGAACTGTATCACAGTTGGTCGTTGTAGTTTTTAAACGGGTTGCAACCGCCATATATTTATCGAGGCCGGCTGCTATCTCTGCGGCTGGCAGGTGTAGCTGGTTCAGGACAAGCTGGGTGTCAAGCGGATCAACTGTTAGAACGCGTCTGCGGTCGGCCACTGCTAAAATTAGGAAACCACCAGGTGTGCGAATTGGGTCAAGTGTGTTGCCAACCGAACCATTCTGCACGGCTTCGCTGTATAGTGGGTCCAGATCGTCAATTGTAACCCATCCCAGATCACCGCCAACTGCGGCTGTGGAGGAGGCCGAGAGTTGTTGTGCCAATTGAGCAAAAGTCGCCCCACCTCTAATCTGTTCAACAAGTTGTTTAGCGTTGGCCTCAACACTGGCAGATTGCTCGGATGTTTCGCTCAGGAGGACTATTTCACTTAATCGATATTCGAATTTGCCGCGGTTGTCGTATATGCGTTGAATGAAGGCTTCAACTTCTTCGTCAGAAACACTGACAAAAGCACCCAGACGGCCTTGAACTAGCTGAGACCAAGCTATTTCAGCTTCCATTTGACGCTTCATCGTATTTTTGCTGGATCCAATTTGGGCGAGAGCCTGCGCAAACTGCTCCGGCTCCTGACCGGCCCCTTGCGCGCGGCGAGCGAAAAACTGTTCAAGTTGAGCATCTTCCACTACCAGCTCTACCTCTGCCGCTTCTTGAAGCTGTAGTCGCTCATCAACCATTGAACGAATGACCTGGTCGCGGACTTGAAGAAACTCTTCCTGGGTGGTCACACCGCCAGAAATTGCGATAACTAATCTGAGACGCTGATTAATATCGAAGGATGAAATAGGTTCATCATTCACCAAGACTTCGATGCTGTTCAAAGGCAAAGGGTCGGGCTGCTGCTGTGCATTGGCAGCAAAAGAAGCAAATGCGGCGGCAATATAACCAAATACAGACAGGCTTTTGATCAGTCGATTTGGATTGCTCATTTTAGTGTTACTCAACATGGTCGACAGGTTTCTTCTTTACAGAGGCAGTTCAGCTAGCCTTTTAGCGACTTTCGCGCGGATTAACTACCCCAAATTCGTCAATTTTAACCGGAACATGATGGAAGTTCCCGGTTCTACATCGCGGTCACGGGTAAATGTTTCCCTCAGGCGAAGCCCTAACTCAATACACTCGTTCTGGTATTCTACACCAATGCTGTATTGAACAGGTCCAGAATCTTCAGTTGTCGTTGATAATTCTGCCCCCTCAAGTCTTCGGGTCCAGGTGCCAGAAAGCCGCCAATTATCATCGATATTGTAAAACCCGCTTACTCTTATCTCTTCGCGGTCTTCTCGGTTAATGAAAGCTAGATTTCTATTCAGCCGAGTGTATCCCACTCTCAGGCTTTTTTTATCATCGCCGAATGTTACATCAATGTCGTTTCGGCGTATTTTGAAATTACTGTCGTCCAGGCGATATCGGTGTTCAAGGTCGATCCAACCTTGATAGTTGACGTTGGTTCGTCCAACGATGTCTGAAGAATTTCCCTCTAAACCAATACCGTCAGCTAGAACAAAGTCTTGACCCGTTATCCGCCATGATTGGCCTACGAGAATGTCTGTTGTCAGATTGTTGCCTTCATAACGCCAACGCACGCCAAATGTTGCTCGACTACCTTCTTCCCAAAGATCGAACCCGCTGGTTCTATTTGCAGAAAATAAATTCAAGTCAGATAGTTCGAAGGCTCGGCTGTCCTCGTTTACGATGCTATCTGGCGTGCCCCGGCGAGGGGAAAGACTAATTTCTGTAATTGGTTCCACGGTATGGGTGCCACTGGCACCGTATTTAACCAACGGCCAGCTGACGGTTGTTGTTAGCCTTGCTAACCTGCGCCATTCACTACCGGAAGTGCCACCAAATGAGCCGGCGAATGCTGGGTCATCAGGTTGATTGGCGGCATCAAGGTTATATAGGTCACTTCTGGCCAACGCGTCCACATCGAGCACGAAGCCTTTCGGTGTAATCCAGCGCCTTTGCCAATTAGCCATAAGGGACAGTCGGCGGGTATCCAGGCCATCTGTTCGGTGCAGTGCCAGCGCATTACCTCTTAGACTAATTGTGCCGCCCAAGGGTTTGTAGTTGGGAATAAATTCAGCGTCGATGAGGGGCAGGGCAAATGCTGTCTTTCCTGATATGTCTTCGAGCCGCAACCCCTGAAAGGCAAGAGCGCGTGAGGAAACGTAGGACGCGCCAAAAAACCCCTCAAGTAAATATTCGCTGACCAGAGTGTCAGTATTGGAGATTTCATATCGCCCCAGATACGTGTCATCTGAGGCATAGTTGACTTGGTAGGTGGAGCGCCAGCGATCTGAATGCTGAAAACTTCCAACGGACGAAATATGGCCGCGCGTTTCGTTAATGCCAGTGCGTATATTGTTTATATCGCGTTGCTCCGCGCGCGTGATACTGCCATCAAAACTAAATTGGCCTATACCAACATGCTGACGGTATTGGCCTTTCAGGACAAAACCTTCCCGCGTTGTAAATACAGGCGTAAAAGTCGCGTCAATACTGTCACTAAATACATGGTAATACGGAATGCCGGCGATAAGCCCCAGGTTCTGACTGGTTTGAATGTCCAGCGGCAATAGACCACTTGCCCGGTCAACTGTCGGATCTGGGTGCGAAAAATATGGGGTCCAGAATATGGGTATACCCAAAACTTCCAGAATAGCATTATCATAGTATAGTCGGCGTTTGCCCTTATCATGCACTACTTTGACAGCTTTTAGCTGCCACAAAGGCTTCTTGCCGCTGCCGTCTGCGCAGACCTTGCAGGGGCTGTAGGATGCGCGCTTTAAGACGGTGCGACCAGTTTCTTCAATACGTTCGCCGGATGCTGCAACTGCTTGTGCGCCGTCAGTCATGATCAGGCGAATATTCTCGACAAAGGCGTCTTTTAACTGGTTTTGTAGTAAAATTTGCGGCGCAATGATGCGGTCACCGCCCGGTGTTGTTAGCTCAACAGCACCTACTGCGCGGGCTTCGCCACTGGTTTCATTGTAATAAACTTCACCAGCTTTAAGTGTGTAGCCATCTCTGACCAGTTCTACATTGCCTATGGCCCTGATTTCTCCAGTATCAGGGTCATAGGTTAGCTGGTCGGCAACCAACTCCACGCGCTCATCTTCAGCGGATACGTTAGGTATATCCTGCAAATATGTTAATGCTGTGGATGGCCCAGTTGATAGCAGACATCCAGCAAGGATAGTGCTGGCGAACAAACATCTTCGCCGAAAGTCTGAGGCTGATGGACCAGGGTTGTTTTGAGCTGCTCGCACTAACGCTTCTCACTGCTGACGAATTTATAGGCCGAAGTATTGGTGACTTGATAGCCGTCATTGATCACAATCGCAATTGTCGATCACACTATTCAATAACGAATTTAGCTTGTTACGGACAATTATGGCATTTTAGTGGGCTGACGCTTGCCATGACGTCGATTAGGAGGCATTACTTTGACAATTAACCAAGAGCCTACTTTTTGGGATGGCTTGATGACTGATCAAACAAAATGATTGAGGGACCTATGCAGATAAGCTTTGCGCCAATTGAAATGCCTAAAGATGGGGCAATTGTATTTTTAGTGGAAAAAGACAAGCCGCTTGAAGGACTGGCAGCAGAGGCTGACGTTTTGATGGCTGGCGCATTGTCGAAATCGATAGATACCGGTCGTTTTACGGGCGCGTCTGGCCAAACATTAGATATTTTGTCGCCTGCGGGCGTGAGTGTCGACAGGGTTGTCGTTGTGGGGATCGGTGAAAAAGACAAGGCTACAGAAGCAGAATGGGCAGAAATTGGTGCAGCGGTTACATCTGCAACTGCGATGACCGGCAGCGAAACAGTTTCGGTTGTAGTTGAAACGGCAGATGCAGATGTGGTTAGCATGGCCGAGGGTTCGCTGTTGCGAAGTTATCGTTTTGACAAGTATCGGACCAAAGAATCTGAATCCAAGAAACCAACGCTTAAAAGGGTCGTTTTTCTGACGGCTAAGCCTCAGCAAAATGCTGACCTTTTTGCCTCAAGGGAAAAAGTGTCAGAGGGCGTGTTTATGACACGCGATTTGGTGTCTGAGCCTGCAAATATCTTGCATCCGGAAAGTTTTGCAGAGGAGATTCGCGGCTTATCCTCTCTCGGCGTAGATGTTGAAGTTCTGGGCGAAGCAGAAATGACCAAACTTGGCATGGGGGCGTTATTGGGGGTAGGGCAGGGCTCAGCCTTTGAAAGCCAGCTTGTCATTATGCGGTGGAACGGTGCGGCGAAAGATGATCAACCAATTTCATTTGTGGGCAAGGGTGTAACATTCGATACAGGGGGTATTTCCCTGAAGCCTGGTCCAGGTATGGAACAGATGAAATGGGATATGGGCGGCGCAGGCACAGTTGTGGGCCTAATGAAAGCCCTGGCAGGTCGCAAAGCCAAAGTTAACGTAGTTGCAACTGTTGGGTTGGTGGAAAACATGCCGTCCAGTACCGCACAACGCCCCGGTGATGTTGTAACCAGTATGTCTGGTCAAACGATTGAAATTCTAAACACCGATGCTGAAGGCCGTTTGGTTCTTGCAGATGCTCTTTGGTACACGCAGGATCGGTTTAAGCCGAAGTTTATGATTGATTTGGCGACCCTCACGGGTGCGATCATCACCAGCCTTGGCCATGAGCATGCTGGTTTGTTTAGCGATAGCGATGAACTTGCAGAACAAATTACCGAGGCAGGCACCAAAACGGGTGACAAGGTTTGGCGCATGCCCGTTCATGCCAATTACGACAAGTTGATTGATTGCCCAACCGCGGACATGAAAAACTTGGGCGGACCTGCTGCCGGTTCCATTACTGCTGCTCAGTTCCTTAAGCGTTTTGCCAACGAAGTGCCATGGGTGCATCTGGACATTGCGGGTACAGTTTGGTCTGAAAAGGACCTTCCATTGTCTGAGAAGGGCGGAACAGGGTTTGGTGTTCGGTTGCTGGATCGCTTTGTTGCCGACAACTGTGAAAGCTGACGGGAACTGCTGGTGAACGACATCAGGTTTTATCATTTACAACGACAGTCGCTTGAGGAAGCGCTGCCGAAGTTGATGATGAAAGTTGCCGAGGCGGGTTTGAAAGCAGTGATCAAAGCTACGGATAATTCTGTCATTGATGGTTTGGATAAGGCTTTGTGGACATTTGATCCGGATAGTTTTCTGTCGCACGATCAGGATGGTTGTGACCATCCTGAAGAGCAGGCTTTTTTTCTGACCACCCGGGATGAAAACCCCAATCATTCAACAGTACTTGTTCTGGTAAATGCTGCAAAACACACTGCATTCGACCAGTTTGATCGGTGTCTCTATATGTTTGACGGCCGTAGTGAGGACATTGTTGCCGCCGCCCGCGCGGATTGGAAAGTCTTTAAAGAGGGCGACTATTCAATGTCTTACTGGCAACAGAAGGAAATGGGCGGCTGGGAGCAAAAGGCCTGATGGCAGATCATTCGATTGTAGGTTTTCGGGTTTCGTCGGATAAGGCAGATTTCGACTTGGAAAGGGTTCATTACTGGTTGTCCGAAGATGCCTATTGGTCAAAGGGTATCGCAATAGGCACTGTAGAACGGGCATTCGCCAACTCTTTGGCGTTTCATCTACTTAATGAGCGAGACGAGCAAGTGGGCGTAGCGCGTATGGTAACGGACCGCGCGACATTCGCCTATTTGGCTGATGTTTATATCGAAGCCAAACATCGCGGTCGTGGTTTGGGTATATTTTTGATGGACCATATAACCTCTCATCCAGACCTTCAGGGCTTAAGACGACAGATACTAGCTACTTCAGATATGCATGGATTATACGAGAAATATGGTTTTACCATACTTAAACAACCAGAAATATTGATGGAAAAGCTTAGTGCTACAGCGAAGTGCTGTTGATACATCATTGTCCCATTAAGCTGACCCGGTGATATCTTTGAGTGCTTGAACCAATTTCATCATGTCGTCTGGTGTATTGTAAAAGGAGGGTGTCACGCGGATGCAATCACCTGCTGCTGGACCGGTGCGTCTGGTCGTTAACAAACCGTACTCCGTCGCCAATCGTTTCATCAGCGCATTGTTAGCCTCGGTTGTAGTAACGCCGTCTAGCCGGAAAGACGTAAGTCCAGCCACCATTTTTGGTGTGTCAGGTGTGAGCACAGTTAGCCCTTTCATGGTGCGCGCCTCATTCACCCATAGGCTACGCAGGTAGCGCAAACGAGCTTCTTTGTTTTTCGTGCCAATTTGATTGTGAAATGCCAGCGTTTTTGGGATCGCCATGTGGGCTGCCATATTTGCAGTACCGGTATCAACACGCGCCGTTACCTTTTCTGAGTGTGGATCTTTTCCCATGTAGGTGTCGATGCTTTCAATGCGGGTTTTGTTGATGTGAATGACACCGCAGCCAATAGGAGCACCTGCCCATTTGTGTAGGTTTACGCCGACAAATTCACAGCCCAGTTGTTTAATATCAAAATCCACTTGTCCGACAGAGTGAGCAGCATCCAAAATTGTATCAATGCCTCGGGCCTTGGCCATTTCAGCAATCTTGGCTACAGGTATAATAAGGCCAGTCCAATTATTCAGGTGCGTGAGTAGTAAGAGTTTGGTGCTCGGATTTGCGTCCAACGATTTCTCATAGAAAGACAGAATATCTTGTTCAGTTAGCGGTTTGTTTTTCGTTGGCTCTGGGAAATTGATTTTTACGGGAACAACGCCGCGCCGGTCTGCCAACCAGCGCATGGCGTTTTTCATTTCTGAGTAGTCGAGGTCGGCATATAAAACCGTGTCGCCGGGCGAGAGTTTATTATAGCTGCCAATTAAGGCTTGAAGAGATTCAGTTGCACCGCGGGTAAGGGCAATTTCATCGGCTCCAACATTTAAAAAGTTGGCAACCTTCTGGCGAAGGTCCGCATAGGTGGTGCCCAAATCCCAGCGAGCAAAATTTGTATTTTCCCGATTGACCCAAGCGCTAAGGCGTTGATATTCCTTGAGAACCGGTGTGGCCATGATACCCCAATACCCGTTCTCCAAATTGGTAATTTTGTCTGTTACATCATAGTTTCGCCCGACTTTCCTCCAGAAATTTTCATCTCTCGCGACAACATCGGCATTCTGACTGGGTAGTAAAATTTCGGGTGCGGATGCAGAAACTACAGCCGAGGCAGCACCTGATGCTCCAGCGAGTAGAGCGCCGCTTACAAATTTTCGCCTTGAAAGTGATGTCATTAAATTTCCTCTATTCAGTCGCGGTACAGTATGAAAACGGATGCAAGTAATACCGCATCCTTCAATAGAAAATGACCAGCCCCGGCCAATGAAGGGAAACCGCCTGACCAGCTTGCGGAGAATGTAACTAGAAAACTGAGAGTTGCAACGAAGGTGCCTCCAGCTAGAAATAACCCTAATTCATACGCTTTGCGGTTCCACCAATGAGCAGTCAGAAGTAATACGGTTAAAAGCTCAATGCCACCAATGATGTTGGAAGCGGTTTGCTTGCCAAAGACGATAATCCACCAGTTAAAAAGTGGACTGGATTTGAGAAGAGGCCATACGCCATCGGCTTCAGGGCCTGTGAATTTCATCGCACCGATCCAGCCAAGAACAACGATCAGACCGATAAGCATAAGTTCGCGGGCACCCTTGACCCCTAAAAACCACAAAGCCACGCCCATAATGGTGATGTATTTGATCAGGCCTTGGCCGCTTCCAATTGCAGGGAAGCCACCCAGGCTTTTTATCCAGACAGGGTTGGTAGCCAAAAGGCTCAATGCTCCAAGGGAAAAGAGGACGATGAGGCTATAGCTCATGCGCTTGAATCTTTGCGGAACTGAATAAATTGCAATCAACAAACCAGAAACAGTCTGAATAAGCCCTATAGCATACGCAATGTTTGCCTTATGAGGCGCTAATTGGGTCGCCAAAGGGTGCGAATCAGCCCATTGTGCAATGGCGCTGGTGGTTTGCCCGCTAAGGTTCATCAAACCGAACCAAATAAACAGCCCTGAAAGGGATAATACGGCAAACAGATGTGCGCCCGAAGCTGACGGCATGACTTTGTTAACGACAGATTGCATTTTAATCTCCCCCTATGAGGGAACATTGCGATCAATCATTTGTTGGGTCAAGCAGTATGCATATCATCAATGCCACATGTTCGACTGTAGTCAGCTTGTCTTGCAACGGATCAAGTCTGTCATCATGGCGCGATACACACCCCCGCCGCCGCGGTAGCTATTGAAATATATGTAACGACCGTCCGACGACCAAAAAGGGTAGGCGTCCTTTTCTGGGTGGTCTGTTACTCGACTGACGATATTCCCATCTAGGTCCATGATAAAAATATCAGGCTTGCCGGGTTCCTGGTGCTGATCATTAGCAAAAACAATGTAGCGCCCGTCTGGTGACCAACTCGCATAGCTTTCCTCGCGTGGGCTTGAGGTGATTTCTCTGACAGTTCCGGTCTCAACGTTCACTACGTTTATGTTAAAATCTGCACCGTCCACTTGCTCATGATACATAATGTATCGACCGTCCGGTGAAAACTTTGCATGCGCTTCATAAGTCGGGCTATTAGTTATCCGCTGTAATTTTCCGCTAGCCAATGTGTAGAGATACACGTCCGAATTGCCGGTGCGATAGCTATTGAATACGATCTGTTTCCCGTCTGGACTGAAGGACGGTAACCAGTCCCAGGCCTCATGGGCAAGAATGTAGCTTAGTTCGCCAGTAGACCGGTTAATGAGGGCAATATCGGTGTTATTGTCGGGAGTACTGACCGCGTTCACGATCCAGTTGCCGTCTGGTGAAAAAGTTGCGCTGTTATCCAGAGCACTGTGCAGCGGTGCGCGTTTCCATGTCGTGAGATCCAGCAGGTCCGTGCCGCGGCGGCCTTCGCCGTCCTCCCAGCCGATAGCGATGCCGCTGCCATCCGGTAGCAGGCTGTCATTCTGAAACTGACTTCGGTCTTGTGCAACTGCAATATGTTCAAGTTTGCAGCCACTTGGGTCGACAGATGATTGTATGGTTTGGTTGGATTGATTTTCTGCCCAATTCACCGCCGATATACTCAGGACCAATATACTTGTTGCCACACTCCGCATATTTATGCTCCTTGCTTTTAAGCATATAACCGCACCATCAAACAGCGCAGTGAAACACATTGCTATTATATAACATAAAGTGAGTTGGCTGTAAAATAGACGAGATACTTAGTTGAGCTGATCGCTACTCAGTTTCAGATTTGGCTACGGCGTATTTTTCTTCCGCCTTCATCCATTTTTCTTCAGCGATGGCAATTTCTGCCTTAATTGAGCGTAATTTTAGCTGAAGCCGTGTTACGGCGCGCGCTGCTTCATCATCCTGGTCACCGTATAACTCTGGGTTTTCGAGTTCCAGGTCAACTGCCGCTTTGTCGGCTTCCAGCTTTTCAACCCTTTTTTCCGCATCTTCAACTGCGCGCTTCATTGGTGCTAGCTGTTTTCGTTTCTCGGCCGCCAGTTTGCGAGCCTCTTTTTTGTTCATGCCTTGACGTGGGCCGCGTTTTTGCGATCGGTCACCAGCGCGCGCGGCCAATAAATGCCGTCTATAATCTTCTAGGTCGCCTTCAAAAGTTTTAACGTCGTTGTCTTCAACAATCCAAAGGCGGTCTACGCAGGCATCAACCAGGTGTCTGTCATGGCTTATAAGTAACACCGCACCGTCATAGCCATTAATGGCATGAATAAGGGCTTCACGGCTATCCACGTCCAAATGGTTGGTGGGTTCATCGAGAATCAAAAGCTGCGGCTTTTTGAAGGTGGCAATCGCAAACATCAATCGAGCCTTTTCCCCGCCCGACAAGCTGTCAACTGGTCGCGTTGCTTTATCAGCACCGAAACCGAAACTGCCTAAGCGTGCACGAACTTTCGATTCGATGGCATCCGGCATCAGTTTAGTCATGTGATTAAGCGGTGTGTCGGTTGAAACAAGCTCATCAAGCTGATGCTGAGCAAAATAGCCGATACCAAGAACGCGCGACTTGATCATCTTGCCTTCCATTGGGGCCAGTTTGCTCGCTAGCAGTTTAGCAAAGGTCGACTTACCGTTACCGTTGGCACCCAGTAGGGCGATGCGGTCATCCATATCGATGCGCAAATCCAGCTTCTTGAGTATTGGTTTGCCTTCCTCATAGCCAACGCTGGCTTCTTCGAGGGCAATCAAAGGCGATGAAAGGGGCTCCGGTTTCGGAAAATTGAATGGCACAGTGTGCGCTTCAACCATCGTAACAATAGGTTTCATACGCGCCAAAGCTTTCATGCGGCTTTGCGCTTGCTTCGCTTTGCTCGCCTTGGCCTGAAATCTGTCGACAAATGACTGGATATGTCGGCGCTCATTTTCTTGCTTGGACTTGAGCGCCATCTGGTGTTCCATTTGCTGGCGTCTCAGTTGTTCAAACCTGTCATAGCCGCCGGTGTAGCTATTAAGCTTGCCGTTCTCCAGGTGAATGATGTGAGTCACAGCTTTATTCAACAGGTCCCGGTCATGGCTGACAATAATAACCGTATAGGGGTAGGAACGCAGAAAGTTTTCCAGCCACATGACCCCTTCAAGGTCAAGGTAGTTGGTTGGTTCGTCAAGCAACAATAGATCAGGTTCGTTGAACAAAACGCAGGCGAGGGCAACGCGCATGCGCCACCCGCCAGAATAGCTGCTGCAGGGTCTTGCTTGTGCTGTCTCGTCAAAGCCAAGACCGGATAGTATAGTCGCGGCGCGTGGTTCAGCGGAATGTGCGCCAATGTCAGCTAACCGCGTGTGGATATCAGCAATTCGGTTTGGATCTGTGGCTGTTTCTGCCTCCTGTTCCAACGAAGCCAATTCGTGATTTGAATCCAAAACTGTTCTCAGCAGGCTTTGTGGCCCGCCAGGCGCTTCCTGTCCTACGTGGCCAATGCGTGCTGTGGCCCGAACTGTAATATCACCGGCTTCCGGCGTGAGCTCTTTGAGAATCATCTTCAGTAAAGTTGATTTTCCGGCACCGTTTCGGCCGACAAGACCGACTTTGTGGCCAGGAGGCACTGCAACAGTAGCCCCCTCAAACAAAAGGCGGTCGGCAATTCGAAATGTTATGTCATTTATATGAAGCATGGCCCGGCACCTATCACAAGTAGGCGCGCGCTGCAAAGCAAAGCTTGGCAAGGGACGACATTGTGGTTATAAGGCGCGCGAATCAACCGTTAACGCATTTATTGCACAATCAAATAAGGGATTGCTCCATGGCTCTCGAACAGACTTTTTCAATTATTAAACCCGATGCAACGAACCGTAACCTTACGGGCGCTGTAAACGCCATGTTTGAGAAAGCTGGCCTACGTATTGTTGCTCAAAAACGCATTCATATGACTCAAGCACAGGCTGAGACATTTTATGCTGTTCACAGCGAGCGGCCGTTTTTCGGCGAGTTGGTAGAGTTCATGACATCTGCACCGGTTGTAGTACAGGTTCTGGAAGGCGAGAATGCAGTTTTAGCTCACCGCGAAGTGATGGGTGCCACCAACCCTGCTGAAGCTGCTGAGGGCACAGTGCGTAAAGAATTCGCACTGTCCATCGGTGAGAACTCCGTTCATGGTTCAGATAGCTTGGAAAACGCAGCTATTGAAATAGCTCAATTCTTCTCTGGTAATGAAATAGTTGGCTAATCAGCAACGCTGGTAACAGCTGAATCTAGTGAGAGCGTGTCCTGATTGGGCGCGCTCTTTTTTTTGCGGGTATGGCGTAACCGCGATGCCGGGAATATGACCCTCACGTCAGTGCCTTTACCGCGCTGGGATGTAATTTCAACTACACCGTTGTGTAATTCTGTGAACCGTTTAACCAAAGTTAGACCAAGGCCGGTTCCCATTTGGTTGCGTGATTTGGCCTCTGAAAGCTGGGTGAATGGCTCTAATGCGCGCTTCGCTTCTTCGGGTGACATGCCAACACCATTGTCACTGACCAATATCGTTATGCCAGTTGTCGGGCTCACCGTGAGTGAGCATGAAACCGTGCCGCCTTCAGGAATAAACTTGATACCATTCGAAACGAGATTTAACGCGATTTGCTTTACCAGCCGCTTATCCGCATACATCATTGTTGAGCCAGTAAGGGGACGTGAAAGTTTCACATGTGCTTTGCTGGCTTCACCTGACAATACAAAAAGACATTCATTGATCACTTCTTCGATACCAAATATTTCTTCTTTGAGCTGGTATGCCTTGGCCTGCATTTGAGATAAAGCCAAGATATCGTTAATAGTGTCCAGTAGGTGGTTACTGCTTCTCAAAATGACGTCACTATATTCTGCGTATTCCTCTTTCGATAATTTACGGTACTTTGCGTCTGACATGATTTCAGAAAACCCAATGATCGCAGTCAAAGGCGTTTTAAGTTCGTGGCTCATAATGGATAGAAATTGGTCTTTTGCTTTATTGGCGTGTCCTGCCTCAGAAAGCGCAACTTTGAGCTCTTCCTCCACTAATTCACGTTGCTGAATCTCATTTTTCAAGCGGAACGCCATTCTCAGCCATTCGGTGAAACCAATGCTGAACATAAGGCCGCCGGGCGCATATCCCAGGACGGGCACAATGAAATCCCACCCTTCTTCATCGGTATATTCAAGCATTAAATAGCCAAATGGGGTTTCTTCAAAATAATTGAAAAAGCTGGCAAGGACGAAAAGGGTTAGCCCCAGAAAAATCCAACCAAACCCACGAACGTCGCCTTCGGTTTGCCTGTATAGCCGAATAAACAAAACGAACACGAAAATGGCCGCTATAAAAAGTGCCATATCTGGATGGATAAATTCCATAAAGTCTGATGCGCCTATTAGAACCAGAGAAGCATATCATAGGGGAATAATGTACTGTTTCGCAAGACTTATGGAAGCTGTTATTACGTCAACTACTTGATGACTGGACTTACAAGCCCTTCCATGCCCAAATCGACATCGGTGAAAACGCATTTTCGAGCAGAAACCCTGACCTTACCCTCGGCAATTAGACGAACGGCAGCAGGATACAATTGATGTTCATACTGAAGCACCTTCTGAGTCAAACTTTCTTCAGTTTCATTATCTGATATTGGCACCGCCGCTTGCATGATGATAGGGCCGTCATCCATTTCTGGTCGAACAAAGTGAATCGTGCAGCCGCCAAAGCGAACCCCGTCTTCAATGGCTCGCGCATGGGTGTGCAGTCCCTTATAGGAAGGCAGCAGCGAAGGATGAATATTGATCATTCGATCCTTCCAGCGGTTTACAAATTCTGCATTTAAAATTCTCATAAAGCCGGCCAAGCATACCAGCTCCACTTTGTGTTCTTGAAGGCTTTTGTGGATTGCCAGTTCGAAAGCGGTTCGATCTTCAAAATTCGTATGATCGATACATACGGTTTTAATGCCCGCCTTTTGGGCGCGCGTTAGGCCTAATGCATCTGGTCTATTAGATATCACGACTGACACTTCAGCAGGAAAGGCGCTCTCGCCGCACGCGTCGATCAGTGCTTGCAGATTGGTCCCGCTACCGGAGATCATGACACCAAGTTTAAGTTTTCGCATTGCTTAGGTGTCGCCCGTTGTTGCAGACCAGTTTGTATCTGAGCCCCAAGTCCCCGCATTGCCGGAAACGCGGCATTTTGCAGGCCCTTCAGCAGACACTACTTCGCCGATGGCAATTGCTTTTTCGCCGTGTTCACGCAAAACCTGCAGGGCCTCATCCGCATTGTTATGCGAAACAATAACAACCATGCCAATACCGCAATTGAACGTGCGGGCCATCTCGCGAGTATGGATATTGCCTTCCTGCTGGAGCCATTGAAATACGCCAGGTAGCTGCCAAAGGCTACTATCCACTTCGGCAACCAGTCCGTCTGGCATGATACGTGGAATATTCTCCAGAAAACCACCGCCAGTAATGTGAGATAGGCCTTTCACTAATCCTAAGCGGATCGCAGCAAGGGTGCTTTTGACGTATATTTTTGTTGGTGCGAGCAGGGCATCGGCAAGCGACGTTTCTGCAAAGGGTGCTTGATCGCTGTAATTGTGACCTTCACCTGAAACCAAGCGCCGGATCAGCGAATAGCCGTTAGAGTGTGGGCCGCTTGAGGCTAGTCCTATAATGATATCTCCAGCGCCGATGGTTGTTCCGTCAAGTAAATGGCCACGTTCTGCGGCGCCTACGCTAAAACCAGCCAAATCATAATCAGCTTCCTGATACATGCCGGGCATTTCTGCGGTTTCGCCGCCAATCAAGGCGCAGCCAGCTTGCCTGCAACCGTTGGCAATTCCGGCCACAACATCGGTCATTTGTTCAACATTCAATTTGCCGGTCGCAATATAGTCGAGGAACAACAGTGGTTCGGCGCCTTGGACGACAAGGTCGTTTACACACATTGCTACGAGGTCGATGCCGACAGTGTTATGACTTCCTGCATCGATCGCGACTTTAAGTTTGGTCCCAACGCCATCATTTGCCGCGACCAAAATGGGGTCTTTAAATCCTGCGGCCTTCAAATCAAAAAGGCCACCAAACCCACCCAAATCTGCATCGGCACCACGGCGTTTCGTACTAGCTGCGAGAGGTTTGATGTTATCAACGAGAGCCTCGCCGGCATCAATGTCCACACCGGCCTGCTTATAGGTATAAGATTGCTTTAAATCTGTCATTTAATGCTCGCTTTGCCATGATATAGGCATATTCATATTCAAATCTCGGCTCGCTCTGTTAAGCTCGCCATTTGGCCTCGTAATTAGTCCTAATGGCGTTATAGTAGCGTGCCAGATGATATGAAAGTCCTTATGCAAAACCAGTTAAAATATATTGCCAGATTATTTGGGCTTTTTGCGCTGTTTATTACTTCGGCGCTAATTTTTTCGGCGGCGAATCAGGTAAATGCCCGACAAGACACGCCGCTGGACCAGTTGTTCACCATCCGTGATATTAAGCTGGATGAAACCGCTTCAAGCGCAAATCGTGCGCGCCAGGCAGCACTTTTAAAGGCTGAAGTAGAGGCATATGAGAAATTGTTGCGCAAAATTACACAGATTGAAGATAGGGCTTTGCTGCCCGAACTTGAGGTCTCCGAACGACAAGCGCTGATTAGCGGCCTTGAAATTGTCGAGGAACAAACCTCATCAAGACGATATTTGGCAACCATGAATGTTCGTTTTGAGCCCAGCCGCGTTAGCAATTTTCTTGCGCGCTATAATGTGCCGCATGTTCTGGGGACCGGTCGCCCCATTTTGGTTCTCCATGCTCACCAGCGCGGACTGGCTAAGTTTCTTTGGGAAGGTGATCCTGTCATCGCCAACGCAACTGAAGCTGTTGACTGGGTTAACCGCATTCGTGGCTATAAGTTTGCCAGGGGTGAAATTAGGGAAAGGTTAGCAATAAGTGCTTCTGAAGTGCAGGGCCTGAACCACGATGCTGCGCTTAAGGTTGGAGAGATGAATGCACTTCAGTCGGCGGTTCTAATTAGCTCAGGAATTGTTAATTCTGATGACGGAAACCAAATGCTATCATTTGTCTATTCAGCAACTGACAGTGGAGTTTCCGGGACGGAGGCGTTGGAAATCATCGGTGGTGATGAAACGGCTGCAATGACCGCAATGTTTAATTATGTTCTAGAAGTGATCGACGGTTCTTGGCGAGAACGTTTGCTGGTCGATACCGGTACTCAAGGTGAACTTATGGTTTTGGTGCCTAGTCTTTCCCTTGAAGACCTTGCAGAACTGGAGCGAAGGCTTGTCGCGGTGACGCTAGTGCAAAGCTATGAAATTCGAGAAGTTGGTATACCACTTAGCCAATTTTACCTTAGATATACGGGCCGCGAAGAACAATTGGCGCTTGCATTGCGATTTGAGGGGCTTGACCTGAAACCGTTTGGGGCACAAGTAATGTTGGAGTTACGTAACTAGGCTAAGAATTATGCCAGTGGTCTTTTGCGTGTATTTTGTTGACGCGTTTGGACACCAGACAATTGGCGTACTGCTGCCAACAGGGGGATACAGTGAATAGATGGGTTTGGTTAGGTAGTATTCTGATTGTCGTGTTGTTCGTTTATTTAACGCGCGGTGTTCTGTTACCATTTTTGGCGGGCTTGGCAATTGCCTATTTCCTCGACCCTGTTGCAGATCGTTTCGAAACATGGAAAGTGCCGCGCAGTATAGCTTCCGCGATCGTTATCACTTTGTTTTTCCTTATAATTGTTGGCGTTGTGCTGGCTTTTTGGCCCATTTTACAAACACAACTCGCGGCAGTTTCTGAACAGTTACCGCAAACCCTTGCGAACTTCAGGCCCTGGCTAAATCAGTTTTTAGCCACGCTGCTGGATGATTACGGCGTTGATTTAGGTTCAGATGTTGACAGCCTGTTGGCGACTTTTTCCGATGGCCTATTGTCCCAGGCCAGGGCTGCGGCTACCGGCGCTCTAAAAGGCGGTCTGGCCTTATTTAACCTGCTAACCTTGATACTGATATCGCCTGTTGTGGCTTTTTATTTGCTAAGAGACTGGGACCTTCTCGTTGCCAAAGTGGATAGCTGGCTGCCTTCATCGGGCGGCAATGTTGTGCGCGAGCAAATGAAAAAGATTGATGAAGTGTTAGCCGGGTTTGTGCGAGGACAGTTGCTGGTGAGTACAACAATGGGCGTGCTGTATGGTATTGGCTGGTCGGCGGCGGGGCTTAATTTTGGCGTAATTTTGGGCGTGTTGGCGGGTGTTATGTCATTTGTACCATTCGTGGGGGCCCTTTTTGCTGCGCTGGTAGCGATTGCTATGGCAATTGGGCAGTGGGGTTTCGATTTGGTGCAGGTTGGGATGGTGGCTGCCGTCTTTTTTGTTGTACAAACTATTGAAAGCGCCTTCTTGACTCCTCGCTTGGTGGGCGAGCGGGTTGGACTGCATCCGGTTTGGGTGTTATTTGCTGTTTTTGCTGGCGGCGAGGTTATGGGCTTTGTCGGGGTTTTGATTGCTGTGCCGGCCGCTGCAGCTGCAGCAGTATTGGTTCGCTATTGGATTGATCACTATTTGGAACATTATCAAGTGCCTGCGATAGTGGCAGCCCCTGATACACCAATGCCAGCTGGCCAGGGTGGTGCTGCTCCAAATGACCAGGGCGTCGCCCTGAATAGTGAAGACGGACCAGAGGAAGAGACTGTATCCTGATGGTAAATGCGCACCAAATACCTTTGAAGTTGCTACATCCTGTTAGTTATGACTTGTCCGACTTCATCATTTCAACCTCAAATTCGAATGCGTTTCAGTTTCTGAATATTTTTGCAGAGGACAAGAGCCACTTTGGTACCGTAATTGGGCCTGTTGGGTCGGGTAAGACTCATTTATTGCAAGGGTGGGGCAAGGCAACAGGCGCCCAAAATATTGCCCCGGGCGACAATGTCTCCGAACTGCAATCCGATCAAGTCTATTTCATTGATGATATCAATCAGTTGAACAGCGACGGCGAGTTTTCCTATCCGGATGCGTATCTTTTTCATTTGTACAATTGGACTAAGGAAATTAACGCCAAGTTGGTAGCGACGGCTGATGTTGCCCCAGTTCGATGGGGCAGAACCCTGCCGGACTTGGTGTCGCGGTTGGGCACCGTACAGGTTGTGCCTATTGAAGAACCAGATGATGAATTGCTTCTTGTAATACTGATAAAATTATTTTCAGACAGGCAATTACAAGTAGATATTAATGTTTTAAATTATGCAATAAATCAGATGGAACGCTCCTTTTCAGCAGCTCATCGTTTGGTTGAGTTGGTTGATAACACGGCATTGGCCGAAAAACGCAAGATTACCAAAGCGCTCGTGCGTTCATGTCTGGAAGCTTTGTGACTAGATATCGCTCTGCTGTATGAAATTTATAACCCCGTTGGTTTGGCCAGCATGGTTTAAATTGTCATGATTTTATTGTAATGACTGGTTAGTATAAAAAATAGTCCTTCTGGAGTAGTGAGTTGGCTGACGGTGGAAAAAATAATGCTACTAAACTGACGATGCCTCTTCACGGCGCCGAAGGCGAAACCGTTTTGTCAATTTCGTCAATTCCAGCTGGAGAGCGTTTTCTAAACCGCGAACTTAGTTGGCTTCAGTTCAATCTCCGTGTTTTAGAGGAAGCTGGAAACCCGAAGCACCCCTTGCTAGAACGCATGCGCTTTTTATCCATTTCAGGGAATAATCTGGACGAATTTTATATGGTGCGGGTTGCCGGGCTGCGTGCGCAGTGTGATGCTCGCGTCGAAGTTTTGTCGGACGACGGTTTAACACCGCTTCAGCAGTTAACCCAGGTCAACATTGTTGCGGAAGAATTAATGAAGAAGCAGCAATTCATTTGGGCATCTTTGCTGATGGAAATGCGCGACAAGGGTATTTATGTTCTTGATAACAAAGAAATATCAGATGAAGAAGCGGCCTGGATACGATCATATTTTTACGATAATATTCTACCAGTTCTAACGCCAATTGCTGTTGACCCCGCACATCCTTTTCCGTTTATTCCAAATCTTGGCTTTACTTTAGGTTTGTCTTTGAAACGCGAGCGCGACGGTGAGGCGATGGTTGCTCTTTTGCCTGTACCAGCTCATCTCAAACGCTTCATACGCCTACCTGATAGCGAAAGCATTAGGTTCATTTCGCTGGAACGCATGCTGGGAATGTTCCTCAACGAACTATTTCCCGGGTACAAGGTTAAGGGTAGTGGGGTTTTTCGCGTCATTCGTGACAGCGATATTGAAATTGAGGAAGAAGCCGAAGACTTGGTACGTGTCTTCGAAAGCGCGTTGAAACGCCGCAAGCGTGGCCGTGTTATTCGATTGAAGGTCGAGAAGAGCATGCCCAAATCGCTACGCAAAAATATAATTGCAAAGCTTGGGGCGGAAGATGACGCTGTTGTGGTTGTTGATGGCATTCTCGGTATCAATGAAACGACGCAATTGATTGTCGATGACCGGCCTGATCTTTTATTTAATCCCTATCATCCTCGTTATCCGGAACGGGTGCGAGATTTTAGCGGCGATATATTTAAAGCAATCGCGGCAAAAGACTTTGTCGTTCATCACCCGTACGAATCTTTTGAAGTGGTTCATTTATTCCTGCGCCAAGCGGCTAGAGACCCTAATGTGGTCGCCATTAAACAAACGCTTTACCGTGCCGGCGCTCAGTCCATGATTATAAGCGCTTTGATAGAGGCTGCAGAGGCCGGAAAATCAGTTACCGCTGTTGTTGAGCTGAAGGCACGGTTTGATGAAGAACAAAATATCAAATGGGCCCGTGACCTAGAACGAGCTGGCGTTCACGTTGTGTTTGGTTCTATTGAATTGAAAACACACGGTAAAGTGTCGATGGTCATGCGCAGGGAAAAGGGCAAGTTAAACACTTACTTGCACTTTGGAACCGGTAATTATCATCCAATAACTGCCCGCATATACACTGATTTATCGTTTTTCACCGCTGATCAGGCTTTGGCGCGTGATGCCAATAAAATGTTTAATTATTTGACAGGCTATATTGAACCGGCAGCGCTGGAAAAATTGGTGCTGTCGCCGTTTAATTTACGTGACCATTTAATGGAATTAATCGAAAATGAAATTGAGTTTGCCAAGGCTGGAAAGCCAGCAGCAATATGGGTGAAGCTCAATTCATTACTGGACAGTAAAATAATTGATAAATTGTATGAGGCGTCTCAAAACAAGGTTAAAATTGAACTTGTAATTCGCGGGATTTGTACACTCAGACCTGGAATTCCCGGTTTGAGTGAGAATATTCAGGTACGCTCAATTGTTGGTCGTTTTCTAGAGCACGCGCGCATTTGTTGTTTTGGAAATGGCCACGGTCTGCCTTCAAGGCAGGCTAAGGTTTTCATTTCTTCGGCTGACTGGATGCCGCGCAATCTCAACAGACGCGTGGAAACATTGGTTCCAATCGAAAACCCAACTGTCCATGATCAGATCATGGGGCAGGTCATGGCCGCAAATTTGAAGGATAATGATCAGACTTGGTTAATGAATGCTGATGGTTCCTTTGAAAAATACGCTCGATCTGAGGGCGAGGAACCTTTCTCAGCCCATCACTACTTTATGAATAACTCATCTTTGTCCGGGCGAGGAACAGCTATCGGCGACGAAGCACCAGTAGTGCCTTTGATGGCCTACGATCTGGAAACAACATGATGGATGACGTCCGCAGCGGAGGGAACAACTACCTTGCTGTTGTTGATATAGGGTCTAATTCCGTCCGCTTGGTTGTTTTTTCGGGCAGAACCCGTGTTCCGGCAACTATTTTTAATGAAAAAATTATGTGCGGCCTTGGGGCGCAGGTCGGGTCTACCGGGCGTATGGACGACAAGGCTGTAGAGTCTGCTATTTCAACGCTCAGAAGATTCAGGGCGCTTTGCGACCAGATGCAGGTGGCGGAAACCTTGGTTGTCGCGACCGCAGCGGTGCGGGATGCGGAAAACGGGCCTGCTTTTGTGGAGCGCGTGCTTAATGAGACGGGATTTAACATTGATGTAATCCCGGGTGCGGAGGAAGGGCGGCTATCAGGTCTTGGCGTTTTATCCGGTGAGCCTACTGCAGCTGGTATCGTAGGTGATTTGGGCGGTGGTTCACTAGAACTTGCTCAGATAGAAAATGGTGCAGTCACCAATACGATGAGTTTACCCTTGGGCCCGTTAAGACTGACTAGTCGTTTTGGCTTAGATTATAATGGCATTAGAAAGCATCTGAGAAAAGAGTTTCAGGCTATTCCGTGGCTAAAAGGGCTGCGTAACAATAACTTATACATGGTAGGTGGCGCATGGCGGAACCTCGGCAAATTAATGATGGGAGAGAAATTCCACCCGTTGCCGATTTTGCATGGATTTACTGTTAGCAAAAGTGAAATGGTAAATTACTGCAAGCGTATTACTCAAATGGAGGCAGAGAATATTCCATTTGGTGCCGAGCTGGCGCAGCGTCGACGTGAAATATTACCTGTTGCTTCAATCATTCTCCAGGAATTGTTGAGTGAAATGAAAGCCGTAAACGCAAGCATTTCAGCATATGGACTGCGCGAAGGCCTCATATTCGACAAGTTATCGAAATCTGAACAACAGCTAGACCCGTTCATTCATACATGTCGGGTTCTAGCAGACGAACGGTGCCGGTTTGCTGAGCATGCAGAGGTTATTTTTGACTGGTCTCGTCCTCTCTTTCGGGTCACGGAAAATAGCAAACAAAGAACAAAACTCCATATGGCAATCTGCCTTTTAGGTGACATTGCTTGGCGCGGGCACCCGGACTTTCGCGCTGAAAAGGCTGTGGAGAGCGTTCTGCATGGTAACTTTGTTGGAATCAGCCACTCTGAGCGTGCTTTTATCGCCGTCGCGCTCAATCAGGCATATGGTGCGCCAGTTGATGCATCCCATATTTCTCAAATGCTGACGCTGTTGCAAGTGAAAGAGATTACTGAAGCCCGCATGATGGGGGCCGCACTTCGCTTGGCGCAACGCCTGTCGGGGGGAACAGTTGCCGCTCTCATGGTGTCTCAGCTTAGGGTAACCAAGAAATATTTATATTTGGGCGTTCCTTCTCACTATGAGGACATCACCAATGAAGTGGTGGAAAAGAGACTGTCGCATTTGGCCCGATTGATGGGACGTAGCTCAGCGGTAGAATTTCCTCCGGAACTCGACGAAATATCAGTGGGCTAGCGGATTAGTCTATGTAGCTACTTATACAAGGGTTAAAGTCAAATGCAGTCAATGGTTTACAATTCAAATGAAAGAATCAGATACCCGTTCATTTTAGCCTCAATTTTCGTTTTGATGGGCGTTGGATTTTGGCCAACAAATGCAGTTTTGGCAGAGGAACCGGTATTATTGCCTGAAAATGTTCTGAAACAATTTGCCGAGGAAGTGTCCGGCACGGCCGCTAAACGAAACCTAGATCAAATAACACTGTATCACCGTACGCGCGCAAGCAGGCAGTACGGCAAGGCAGTAGAGCATGTCTTCAGCCAATTGCAGTCATACGGATACGACAATGCGGAAGTATTGGATTTTCCCGCAGACGGAAAAACCATGTTTGGTACGCAGAAGTCGCGGATGGCATGGGATGTAGATTTCGCAGAGCTGTGGCTTTTGGGCGATGACGGCGTGAAGGAACGAAGGTTAGCCAGTTGGGATGCTGTACCGCTAAGTGTAGCCCAAGACAGTTTATCTGGTGCAGTAACAGCTAGCTTGGTCGATGTAGGGTCCGGCTTACTGGATAGCGACTATCAAGGCGCAGATGTTGAAGGCCAGCTTGTTCTCACAAGTAGTCAGCCTGGCGCAATCGCTGAATTGGCAGTTGGTAAATATGGCGCGGCGGGAATAGTCTCCTATGCCCCCAACCAACGCACTGCGTGGTGGAAGGAAGATGACCGACTAGTGCGGTGGGGCCATCTATCATCTTTCCCTGCGGAAAACTCTAAAACCTTTGGATTTATGATTTCATTGGGAGAGGCGCGGCGACTTCAGGCAAAGTTGAAGGCTGGGCAGGCTGTCACCCTTGATGCAAAAATTGACGCTTATCACAAACCGGGAACATATCAGCTCATTACAGCCGCAATTGAGGGCAGTGATCCGGAGCTAAACGAACAAGAAATTGCGTTCACCTGTCATTTGGATCACCCGCGTCCCGGTGCCAACGACAATGCATCCGGATGCGTCGCTATATTGGAAGCGGCGCGGACAATGAAAAAAATGATCGATGCTGGTACGCTGCAACCGCCCAAGCGCACCATTCGTTTCATTTGGCCCGCAGAGATTGAGGGCAGTATAATCTTTTTGAGTGCCCGCCCCGAGATGGCTTCGCGTATCAAGGCAAATATTCACATGGATATGGTTGGTGGTAACCGCGAAACGAAAGCCGTGTTCAGGGTCGCAGGGTCTCCAGCAAGCATCCCAAGTTTCATACCAGCGGTTGGGCAATATTTTGGCGAGTTTGTGAACAGGCATAGCCTTGCCCACGCCAGCGGCGATGACACAGCGTTTCCGTTGGTTGCACAGGACGGGGGGAAAGAACCCCAGATGGCTTTGATGGAGCCGTTTTCTATGGGCAGTGACCATCAGATTTTTTCTGAAGGCACCTGGGGTATACCGGGCATTTACCTTCATGATTGGCCCGACCGGTATATTCATACAAATTTTGATACTGCCGCAATGATAGACCCAACAAAGCTAAAGCGAGCCGCCTTTATTGGTGCGACAACAGCATGGTATCTGGCCAATTTGGATGCAAATAGCGCCGAAGCAGTTCTTCCATTATTAAAGCAGGATACGCTGGAACGTGTGGCAACGTTGGATTCTGGCAATGGTGACCTATCAATGAGCGATCGAACAACCAGGGTTAAGATGTTGTTTGAAAGCGAATCTGGAAAACTCGAAAGCCTCAAGCAGTTTGCAGCACTTGATTCTGTTCAAGTAACAACTGCCAATACTTTCCTATCCGGTTTGGAGGCATTGTTCGTTTCCGGTAGACAGGAAATTGAACCACAAGGCGATTTTGGCCGAGTTTATCAGCGTAATCCTGCCATAAAAGGCCCCATGAACGGATTTGGGTATAGTTATCTTGATGATAAAATAGACCCTGCAAACAAGGTATTGCTGAAACTAAGCGGCGAGCAAGCTTATGAAGCACTAAACTTTGTCGATGGTGTTCGAACAGTTCAGGATATTCATAACTGGATGACACTGGTTTATGGGGCGGTTGAAATAACTGATGTTGCAAGTTATCTGTCCGCACTCGAAAGCATTGGGGTCATTACGCGCGTGAATTGAACGTGTTAAGTCTCTTTATCAGTCGGCCGTAACGGCGGTCAGGTTCATTGTCAGTAAAGCGCCGGGCTTTGGTACATCAATTACCGAAATTGCTGTGCGCGCTGGGCGCCGCGTTCCCATGCGTTCAATGTAGGCTTCGTTCATGGCATGAAAATCAGCCATGTCTTTAAGGAAAATGTTGATATGAACGATATGATCCAAGTCTGATCCCACTGTCGACAACATGTGAGAAAATGCATCCAAAATCTGTTTAGTTTGCGACCCAACATCTGGCCCTGCCAACTTACCTGTTGCCGGGTCCACGCCCGCCGTCGCGCCGATTGTGATAAAAGTACCGACCTTGGCGATATGACTGTAGGGGCCAACAGGAGCCATAGTGTTTTCAGGCGTTGAGGTTTCTACGTTTGGCATTTTCTACTCTCCGCAGGTCACGGTGTTACAACGAGAATAGACGAGCGTTTGCGTATCTACTCGCTTTCAAGCTCAACAACTTCAATGCTGCCTTTGCTTGCGGTTAGGGCTAAATCGCCGGCCATAAGCTTTCTGGCGTCCTTGCCGAAGATATCATCGCGCCATCCGTGGAAAGCGCGTAAATCAGTTTTGTGAGGTTCTGCCGCCCATTGTTCCAGTTCCTGGGCGCTTGCCACCATACGGGCAGCCACTTTTGCTTGTTCGCACTTTATTTTGAGCAGAACCTTCAAAAGGTCTGCCATGGGCGGTGTTGCAGGGCGCGGTTTGGCTCGAGCAAGCTGCGGTAAATCAGATTCTGGCAGCTCAAGTCCTTCGGCCAATGCTTCCATCAAGCTTTTACCAGCTCGTGACCGACCAAACCCGTTTGGCACACCGCGCAGGCGGTCCAATTGGTTTGCATCTTTTGGTGGGTGGGCCGCTATTTCGAATAATGTTTCGTCTTTTGCAACACGATTGCGCGGAATGTCTCGTTGTTGTGCCTCTACCTCACGCCATTCTGCAAGGCATTGCAGCAAACCGAGAAACCGTGGTTTATTGGTGCGAACCTTAAGTCGTTTCCATGCTTCTTTGGGCTCGACAACATAAAGGCTGGTTTCCTTGTATGGCGCCATTTCTTCTTCAACCCAACTTTCACGCCCGGTTTTCTCCAATTCGCTTTTTAATTTGCGGTAGATGGTGCGTAGGTAGGTTACATCGCCGAGCGCGTATGTGAGCTGGGTGTCACTGAGCGGTCGCTTCGACCAATCGGTATAGCGCGCAGATTTATCCAGTTGGCCACCAGTTAACTTATTTACCAGTGTTTCATATCCGACCGAATCACCAAACCCGCACACCATCGCAGCCACCTGTGTATCAAAGATGGGCTTAGGAAGCTGGTTGACCATATTGACGAAAATTTCCAGGTCTTGTCTGCAAGCATGCAAAACTTTTACAACATTTTCGTCGGCCATTAAGTCAAAAAACGGTGCGAGATCTAGGCCCTCGGCCAAAGGATCAATCGCAGATGCACCTTCGTCGTCCGCTATTTGAATGAGACAAAGCTTTGAATAATAGCTGCTGTCTCGCAAAAATTCGGTGTCGACAGTGACAAATTCGGCTGTTTTCAGGCGGTCGCACAAAGCGGCGAGTTCATTAGAAGTTGTTATCGGCTGCATGCCATATTCCGTTATTGTTTGGCGCTTCTATTACACAGTTAAGGGCAACACGTCACGCTTTCTGTTCGCAAATTTGCCTGTAGTCTTGACAAGCGGCGATATTCATGCGTTTTTCCGGCCAAAATTTGTGGGTAATTCCCACGATATTTACCTCAAAAAATGTAGGAAATCATGCACGAATATCGCTCACATACCTGTACCGAACTTCGCCTGGACCATGTCGGCGAAACTGTTCGCCTTTCTGGCTGGGTTCACCGCAAACGCGACCATGGTGGACTGTTGTTCATCGACTTGCGCGATAATTACGGCATGACTCAGCTTGTATTTGACGTTGATAGCCCGTCGTTCTCTGCTGCGGAAGCTGTGCGTGCAGAAAGCGTTATTCGTATAGACGGTGTCGTAAAGGCACGCAGTGATGATACAATCAACAAAGACCTCGCTACCGGCGATGTGGAAATTTACGTTTCCGACATGGAAGTGCTGTCTGCTGCTGGTGAATTGCCGTTGCCTGTGTTCGGGGATACTGAATACCCAGAAGATATTCGCCTTACATACCGGTTCTTGGACCTGAGACGCGAGCGCATTCACAACAATATCTTGTTGCGTTCAAAAGTGATTTCCGAGTTGCGTTCAGAAATGACGGGGCAGGGCTTTAACGAGTTTCAAACGCCTATATTAACGGCATCAAGCCCAGAAGGCGCTCGTGACTTTCTCGTGCCAGCGCGTCAGCACCCCGGCAAATTCTATGCTTTGCCGCAAGCGCCGCAGCAATTTAAGCAGCTGATCATGGTGTCAGGTTTCGATAGATATTTTCAGATAGCGCCTTGCTTCCGTGATGAAGATGCGCGGGCTGATCGTAGTCCAGGTGAATTTTATCAGCTTGATGTAGAAATGAGCTTTGTCACGCAGGAAGATGTTTTTGCGGCGATTGAGCCGGTGCTGGTCAATGTATTCAAGAAATTCTCTGACAAGAAGGTTACAGAGGCACCGTTTCCGCGGATAGCTTTTAAAGAATCGATGCTTAAATACGGCAATGATAAGCCGGATTTACGTAACCCTATCGAAATTCAGGATGTAACAGAAGCGTTCCGCGGTTCTGGCTTCGGCATCTTCGCAGGCATGATCGAATCCGGTTCAGTCGTTAGGGCAATTCCTGCGCCGGGCTCTGGCCCGATGTCGCGGCGCAAGTTCTTTGACGCCACTAACGACTGGGCGAAAAAAGAAGGTTTCGCGGGCCTTGGTTATATTAATGTGAACGAAGGCGTTGCGCGCGGTCCAATTGCAAAAGCGCTCGGTGAGGAAGCAACTAATAAACTTCTCAGTGATATGGGACTTGGTCCCAATGACGGTGTTTTCTTTGCGTGCGACAAAGAGGAAGGTGCAGCGCGGCTTGCGGGTGTTGCACGAACCCGTGTCGGCGAAATGCTCGGTTTGATTTCCGACGATGAGTATAAATTCTGTTGGGTTGTAGATTACCCGATGTTTGAATATGACGAAGAAAATAAAAAGATCGACTTCTCACATAACCCATTCTCAATGCCGCAGGGCGGAATGGAAGCGCTTGAGAATGAAGATCCACTCGAAATTCTCGCTTACCAATATGATATCATTTGTAACGGCATTGAATTGTCGTCTGGTGCGATCCGGAACCACCGGCCTGATATTATGATCAAGGCGTTTGGTATGGCGGGTTACGATGAAGCAACGGTTGAAGCTGAGTTTGGCGGCATGCTTAATGCGTTTAAGTACGGCGCACCGCCCCATGGTGGTTTGGCTCCAGGCGTTGACCGCATGGTGATGCTGTTGGCCGATGAACCAAATATTCGGGAAGTTATAATGTTCCCGATGAACCAGAAGGCGGAAGACCTGATGATGGGCGCACCAAGTACTGTGAACCCAAAGCAGCTTCGAGAGCTTTACATTCGCTCCATTGAGCCACCGAAAAAAGAAGAGCCAAAAACGGCAGAATAAGAGTTGTAAAATGGAGCCTTTTGGCTCCATTTTGTTTTTCAACGCATATGGTTTTGATTTGAAAACGAAATATAGGAAACATCTTTCATGAGCGACAATATACTCATCATCGATTTTGGTTCTCAGGTAACGCAGCTGATCGCCCGGCGCGTGCGCGAAGCGGGTGTTTACTGTGAAATAGTGCCATTTAATTTGGCAGACGAAATCTTGGATAATTTTGGCGCTGCCGGTGTGATCCTGTCTGGTGGGCCTGCAAGTGTTACTCATTCGGACACGCCCCGGGCGCCGCAGCGGGTCTATGAAATGGGCCTTCCTGTATTGGGTATTTGTTACGGCCAGCAAACAATGGTGGAGCAACTGGGCGGCAGTGTCACTTCATCTGACCATCAGGAATTTGGTCGGGCATTTGTCGACGTGAAAGAAAGCTGTGCTTTGTTCGAGGGCGTATGGGCAGCCGGGGACCGTGAACAGGTATGGATGAGCCACGGCGACCATGTTGATGCGTTGCCTGAAGGTTTTAGCATTGTCGCTACAAGTGCGGGTGCTCCGTATGCTGCGATTGCTAACGACGCGAAACGAATGTACGGCGTCCAGTTCCACCCTGAAGTGGTCCACACGCCCCACGGCACGCAGTTGTTGCATAATTTTGTTTCGAAGATTTGCGGTTGTTCTGGTGACTGGACGATGGCCAGCTTCAAAGACACCAAAATCGTGGAGATTCGGGAACAAGTTGGTGATAAACGCGTAATCTGCGGCTTATCGGGCGGCGTTGACAGTTCTGTAGTGGCGGTCTTGCTACATGAAGCGATCGGCGACCAGCTAACCTGTGTGTATGTCGACCACGGCCTTATGCGGGCAGGGGAAAGCGATCAGGTAGTTAGCCTGTTCCGCGAGCATTACAACATAAATCTGGTCCACCGTGACGCTTCAGAGCTTTTTCTCAGCGAATTGGAAGGCGTGACCT
>Ga0316204_10002505_pt1 | contig 41202 bp, 37 predicted proteins | sample 6monrhotite_MG_2_FD_205661 | JGI IMG/M metagenome (GOLD analysis project Ga0316204, IMG submission 205661) | Microbial mat bacterial communities from mineral coupon in-situ incubated in ocean water Damariscotta River, Maine, United States -... | ecosystem: Environmental > Aquatic > Marine >...
ACGGGGAATTGCTATTGTATATCACACGGAGAGTAGCAAAAAAGCAGCTACCTTGGAAGCTGCCTTCTTCAACAAACCCTTTGAGCTATTCGATAATATTATTGATGCATATACATGGGGTGAAAAGTTATTGAATTAGGAATACGATTACCTTAAAGAATCGAAGTATCCTCTCAATATAGTGTCATTTACATGGTTTGGAGTGTGAATTTCTAAAAGCATGGGGCGCTGTGCATCCTTCAAAAATTCTTCAAGTTTACTTTCCAACTCATCCTCCTTTGAAACTGTCACATATGAAATTGCATACATCTCGCAAAGATGCTTTGCCGTATGGTGGTGTTGCGTTTCGAAATAGGAATTAAAATGTGTCTGCTCTTTGGCTCCTGGTAGAATACGAAATATACCTCCACCGCTATTATTAATGACAATGATTTTAAAATTTGATGGGATATATTGATTCCAAAGTGCATTGCTATCGTAAAGAAAACTAAGGTCTCCCGTTACAAATATGGTAGGAAGTTTAGATATGTATGCCGCTCCAATGGCCGTACTTGTACTTCCGTCAATACCGCTCGTTCCTCGATTACAAAACACCTTAAGGTTCTTATCTACATCAAATAATTGGGCGTATCGCACGGTTGCGCTATTACTCAATTGAAGTTGTTTATCTCCTTTCAGGTGCTTAAACAATTTAGAAAACACTTCAAAATCAGAAAATGGCACTTCATCAAGATACAACGCGTGTTTTTCTCTTCTGTTCTTCTTAATCTCTAACCAGTGGTTCCTGTAATCACTCTTTATTGGTTGTGTATCTGTTATAAACGCACATAGGAATGTATTGGGGTTCGTCTTAAAATGACGTTCCAAACAGAAAAACGTATTGTATGCCTTTTTTTCATCGATATGCCAATGTTTTTTAGGTGGATATTTTCTTAAAAAAGCTTTAACCTTCTTTGAAACAACCATACCCCCAAAAGTCAATAACACTTCTGGGCGAAGTTTTTCAAAACCTTCATCCTCCAGTGGGGCTATTAACTGATCAATAGCAGGGAAAAATTGATCATGATGCAAGTTGGATGTTGTTTCGGTAAGTACAATTAAACTTTCGTCCTTTGCCAACAAATTGACCACCGCTTCCTCCAAACTATTAGGCTTAAGTACACCTACAAGAATCATCCTTTTTTTGGAAACATCCCATATATCTCTAAAAGAAGACAAATCATCTAGGCTGTCGAATTCAGGCTCCGTTATCGGTATAATTTCTGGTCTATTTTCAAGGGTAGGAACTCTATCGTAGAGCGGTTCAGAAAATGGCACATTAATATGCACAGGAGCTTGTGACATTATCGCCATATTCAATGCCTTATTAATCTCACTTTCGTTAAATTTTTGATGTGACTGACCTTCTCTGCAGTTCGCACTATATGCGATATGATTGGCGTATACATTCTCCTGCCTAATGGTTTGACCGTCTCCTACATCTATAAGATGACTTGGTCTATCTGCCGAAATAACCACAAGAGGTATGTCGCTGTAAAAGGCTTCAGCCACAGCAGGGTAATAGTTTAGTAAGGCCGAGCCTGATGTACACACCAATGCCACTGGTTTGCCAAGTTGTTGCGCCATTCCTAAAGCAAAAAAACCAGCACAACGCTCATCAACAATACTAAAATTAGTGAATTCAGGTTCTTGTGTAAACCCAATAATTAAGGGAGCATTTCTAGACCCAGGTGAAATCACGACATGATCTATCTCTTTAACGAGACATAGTTGCGTTATAGTTTGAGAGAGAATCTTACTGGAGAATGTCATGAGTCACAAAGGTACGAAGACCTATATTAATATTAAAGCAACGGCCAAAGTACCTGAAGCATGGTTTCCATTTTATTCTGGGTTTCTTCCCACTCGCTTTCAGCTACGGATTCTTGGGTAATACCTCCACCCACATAGATATGTGCACTACCATTCTCAATTTTCATACAGCGAAGATTCACAAAAAGCGTAGAATGCGTTTCAGAGGCACGCACATAACCTAAAAAACCAGTATAAAATTCTCTTTCATAATTTTCTTCCTTCAGCAAAAATGCTTGTGCATCTTTTTGAGGCAACCCACATATGGCTGGCGTGGGATGGAGCACATTTGCAAGCGTTTGTAGATTAGCCTCCTCTGTATTAATTTTTCCGTAAATATCAGTTCTCAAATGTACCAATGTACCCGCTATGTGATCGTAAGTGTTAGAAATGTCAATCGTGGAGGTAACCGTTTTTAATTTATCAATAATATCATCCGTAACCAATTGTTGTTCGTCTCGTTCTTTATGAGTCCAAGATTCATACACCCCTTCTTTCTGTTTTCTCGTTCCTGCTAAGGCCATTGTCGTGAACGAAGTCCCATGAATAGAAGCCAAAACCTCAGGAGTTGCACCACACCACAAGCCAGTACTAGGGTGATACCAGATATACCTAAACGCTCTTGGATATAGATTGAACAGCCTATTTGAAAGTATTTCGAGGTCAACCCCATTTAAGGGCACTCTTTTACTTCTGGACGCAACTATTTTGGATGTTATCCCCTTTGATATACTTTTTCGAGCGGCTTCTACCAACTCAATATGCCCCTCTTTTTCTGCTTCAGAAAAGGGTGGTGAAAAATGTTCTATGGGTATCTCAGACGCCTCGTAATTCGCTTGTATCTGTGTCGCCGCTCCTTCTGGAATACAAATTGTTTTTTCTTCGGAATTAAAAGGGGCAAAAATAAACCCTTTTTGAAGGGAATCCGTAAGCTCGTAGCGTTGATCATCATTCTGAAGACTTCCAAGAACCACATGACTCTCTGGCAACGCATATAATACAAAAGGTTTTCGGTTATGATACTGTTTTGTAACCGTGGCAATTACATCCTTAAAATTCATAAGGATCTATTTACGAAGAGTTAGTGTCGTAAGCTTTACCATAGAAACTAGCTCGTCTTTATCATTGGTAATACGGATTTGCCATAGTTGGGTGGTATGACCTTGGTGCAACACGGTGGCCTTTGCATATACATATCCATCACGAACACTTTTGACATGATTAGCCGCAATTTCTATCCCTCGAACAGCCACCTTGGGAGCGTTCAAAAATAATATTGCAGCCGCACTACCCACGCTTTCCGCTAGCGCAACAGAAGCACCGCCATGCAGGACCCCGTCTGGTTGATGTACTTTAGGTCCAACTGGCATTCTGGCCACTAACATATTCTCTTCCACATCTACAAATTCGATCCCTAAGGTTTCCATCAATGTGTTTTTACACATTTTATTACAGCCATTTAGCATTTCTTCTTTGGTGTACTTCATCCTAAAAATTTACATTTGTAAAAATACGAAATGAGCCAAACAAAACGTGGGTGCCTTAGAAAATGTTTCCTAGGCCATAGTATATTTCTTCGAAACCTAACGTTTATCTCACTAAACAGTAAATGGATATGACAAACGAAAAAAGAGTCTCCTATACCGCTCAAAACACATATACTACCCTCAATGAATTTACCGATAAGACCAAAAATGTCTGGTTGGTATTTCATGGCTTGGGATACTTAAGTCGTTATTTTATTAACCACTTTGCTCATTTAAATCCAACCGAAAACTATATCATAGCTCCCCAAGCACCATCGAAGTATTATCAGGGAACCAATTTTAAACATGTAGGAGCTTCTTGGCTCACTAAGGTGGATACCATTGCAGAAACTAAAAACGTACTTCAATATGTAGATTCCGTTTTTGAAGCCGAAAAGCAAACACCTCTTCCTAATTTTATTGTGCTAGGATACTCGCAAGGGGTCTCTATTGCAACTCGATGGATTTCAAGCCGAAAAATACAGTGTGACCATCTTATTTTGCATTCTGGTGGAATCCCAAAAGAATTAGTCAAAGAGGATTTTGATTATATGAACAAAAACACACAAGTAACCTACCTCTATGGTGATAAAGATCAATACATCACAGAAGCCCGTAAAACAGAAGAAACACTGAAAGGAACCAATCTATTTGGGGAAAGATTAGCCATTGAAGTATTTGATGGAACCCATGAAGTAAACACTAATTTTCTTACAAAATTCCAATTTAATTCCTACAAATAATTGTATTTCATCGAATAATTTTGCTTTTAAGCTTTTTAATCGTTTACTTTATTCCTAATTGTAAGAATAATCTGAACTCCCCTTCGATGAAAAAAATACTACTAACCGTCTATCTTTTATTACTGAGTGCGGCGCTTTTCGCCCAAGTAAGTTCCGAAGAAAAAAAGGCCCTTCTTGATTTTTATACTGCCACCAATGGGGCAGATTGGACCCATAGTTGGGATACCAATGAGCCCGTAACGAATTGGCAAGGTGTCACTGTAGAAGCAAACAAAGTAGTAGGCATACGCCTACTTTTCAACAACATGGAGGGAGCGCTCCCGCAATCTTTGGGGCAGTTACAACATTTAAGATCCTTAGAACTTTCGTTTAACAAATTATCGGGAGAATTGCCAAAAGAGTTAGGGAATCTTCATAAACTGGAGATACTTTCCTTTAACGGAAATGATCTTAGCGGAGAAATTCCAGCATCCATTGGAAATCTTATTCACCTCCAGCAACTTCATTTGAGTAGTAACCATTTTTCAGGTCAAATTCCTGTCGAACTTGCTTCACTCAATAAACTTACCGTTTTTAATGTTTTTGACAATAAGCTTAGTGGTGCGTTACCGCTAGAGCTTGCTGCTAACAATAATCTCAGAGAGCTGGTCGTAGCCGAAAATGATTTTACAAACCTCGCTGACTTTCCCGTGGTACTACTAACCAATTCAGGCACTTTAGATCTGCACCAAAATAACGCAGCTTCAAAAGGAAAATCGGTTATTGCCATCGAGACCAGTGATGACGATAATTAGTCTTCAGATAGGCGACAGAATCTAGGCTTAATACGCTTTCAATTTCTTTATCTTTGTTGTTTAAACCATAGTCATGACTACATTTCTGGTTGAACATCGACGCATTACTGTTTCAGAGTATCAAAACCTACGAAGAACCACTTCTTGGCCCTCCTTAAATGACAGCAGCGTGAGCATTGGACTTTCCAATGATCTCTTTTCGGTGGTTGTGATTTCTCAAGAAAAAACTATCGGTATAGGCAGAGTCATCGGTGATGGTGCCATCTATTTTTACATTCAAGATGTCATCGTTCATCCAGAATATCAAAAAATGAAGGTTGGAGACCTACTCATGAAACACATTGAAGAGTTTATTCGTAAAAAAGCCCCAAGCCATGCTTTTGTAGGATTGATGGCCGCTCAAGGAGTAAAAGATTTTTACACTCGATTCAATTATTTGGAACGATCCAAAGAAGCTCCGGGAATGTACAAACTCATCAAAAATAATATAAAATAATCTGTCTTCGGCTAATTCTGTATGAAATACGGGGTTTATATCCTATCAGGGATTACTATTTATGGGTATGTAAAATTGTATAACTTTATAGCTACTAAAACCATTCCTCATGAAAATCAGTAAACTCTTCTCGCTCCTTATTTTAATTGTACCCTATTTTATTTTTGGTCAAAAAGATGACGCCAAAAAAGAGACCACCGTCGATGCCGAATTCCATGGTCAAAAATGGAGAAATATTGGTCCCTTTCGAGGCGGTCGTAGTGTTGCATCTACAGGGGTTGTAAAAGAACCCATGACGTATTATATGGGGAGCACAGGAGGTGGTGTTTATAAAACAACAGATGATGGTATTAATTGGAAAAATGTCTCAGATGGTTTTTTTAAAACGGGCACCGTAGGAGCTATCGCTGTTTCTGAAAGCAATCCAAACCTCGTGGTTGTAGGTATGGGAGAACATGCTGCACGAGGTGTTATGACTTCCATGGGTGATGGTGTCTACAAATCAACAGATGGTGGAAAGAGCTGGAAACATATGGGACTTGATTTTACAAGGCACATTTCAGATGTAATAATCCATCCAACCAATCCCGATATTATTTTTGTCGCCGCTCAGGGTGCTCAATACGGCCCTTCATCAGATAGAGGAGTTTACAAATCTATTAATGGTGGTGATTCTTGGGAAAAGGTGTTATATATAGATTCGAACACGGGAGCTTCTTCCCTATCCATGGATATGAAAAATCCATTAATCCTCTATGCAGCCATGTGGCAGCATCGAAGATATCCGTGGACTATGGAATCAGGCGGTGAAAAGTCGGGTTTGTACAAAACGGCTGATGGAGGAACAACTTGGGAACCCATGAAAGCAGGACTTCCTAAAGAATTTGGTAAAGCTGGTATATCCGTCTCACGTGCTAATCCAGAACGCGTTTATGCTGTTATTGAAGCCGAGGGTGAAAAAGGAGGCGTGTATAGAAGTGATAATGCCGGAAAAAAATGGACGCAGATAAATAAGAATCGGGTGAACATAGCACGCTCTTGGTATTATATGGAAATCTTTGCCGATACACAAAATGAAAACATTGTCTATGTCCTCAATGCCCCAGTAATGAAATCTATTGATGGAGGCCGAACGTTCTCCAATTTAGGCACACCACACGGAGACAACCATCATTTATGGGTTCATCCAGATGACAACCGAAAAATGATCAACTCTAATGATGGAGGGGCTAATATTTCTAACAATGGCGGCAAAAGTTGGAGCTCTCAACAAAACCAACCCACATCACAATTTTATAGAGTTATTGCTGATAATTTGTTTCCTTACAATGTCTATGGAGGCCAACAGGACAATTCGGCCATTGCTATTGCCAGTCGAACAAACGACGGTGGAATTGATTGGAAAGATTGGTATTCGGTTGCTGGGTGTGAAAGCGCATTTTTGGCTTTTGACCCTGACAATCCAGTGGTAGTTTATGGTGGTTGTTATCAAGGCATTATAGATCGTTGGAGTAAGAGCACAGGAGATTCCAAGGCAATCAATGAATATCCCGAACTAGGATTGAGTAAGGCTCCCAAGGATGCTAAATTCCGTTTTAACTGGAACGCTCCTATTATTAGTTCGCCACACGACCGAAATACAATTTACCATGCTGGCAACAGAGTTTTTAAAACAACCAACGGAGGAACTAATTGGACCATTGTTAGTCCAGACCTAACCAGAAACGATCCTGAAAAACATGGCCCTGGTGGAGGACCCTACACCAATGAGGCAGCAGGAGGTGAAAACTATAACACCATCATGTATCTGGTAGAATCTCCCCATGAAGAAGGTGTGCTCTACGCGGGCAGTGACGATGGGTTAATTCATATTACTAAAAATGGTGGAAACACTTGGGAAAACATAACACCAAAAGGGCTGCCTGAAGCCATCGTTAATAGTATTGAGGTATCGCCTCATGATCAAGCTACGGCATACGTAGCCGTCATGAACTACAAATCCATGGACCTCACCCCTTACATTTACAAAACCACAGATTATGGACAATCTTGGTCACTAATCACCAATGGTATTAAAGGTGATCACACCTTTGTGCGCGTAGTTCGGGAAGATCCAAAAAGAAAAGGACTGTTATATGGAGGTACCGAAACTGGGTTATATATTTCTTGGAATGACGGGAAACAATGGGATCCATTTCAATTAAATCTACCTGTTGTACCCATCAATGATTTGATTATTCAGGATAACGATCTGGTGGCAGCCACCGCAGGTAGGTCTTTTTGGATATTAGATGATCTGGGGGCTATTCAGAATAAAAACACACCCAAAGAAGATGTCACGATTATAAAACCAAAAGACACCTATCTGTTCTTTGGAGGGAGAAGTAATAGCCCGACCATAGGTAAGAACCCAACAAGTGGAGTCACTTTCGATTATTATCTAAAAGAAGCTACAGATTCTATAGAGCTCACCTTGGAGGTCTTACATAATAATGATGTTATAAGGACCATATCCAGTAAACCAACAAAAGGCTTTAAAACTTGGCCAGGAGGTCCTTCACGTCCGGCTGTATTGCCTGCTAAAAAGGGATACAATCGTTTTACGTGGAATTTCAGACGAGATGCCCTCCCATCCATAAATAACATTTTCGTTTTCGGAAGTACCAATGGGTCTCACGTTGGTCCAGGGAACTATACGCTGAGATTACGTTTAGGGGATGTTATGTCCGAAACCATAGCTACTGTAAAGGCTAATCCCGCCGTTGAAGCCTCCTTATCGGCATATCAAGAACAGCAGCAGGTAGTAACCGAAATCGAAGCTATGGTGACCAACATACACAAGTCTGTCAACCAAATGCGTTCTGCCAAAGCGCAACTGGCAGGCTACAAGAAATTGTTATCAGAAAATGAAGCGGCCAAAGATCTCATTTCAACGGGAGATTCATTGACCAAACGTATCACTTCTTGGGAAGAAAATCTTATTCAGGCGAAACAGAAGACCTTCCAGGATGTTATAAATTATAACAATAAGTTAAATGCTGAATTACTGTTCTTAAGAGGTTTTGTAGAGGGCGTTATTCCGAAGGTAACACAAGGGACCAGAGAGCGTCTTCAGGATCTAAAAAATGACTGGCAAAAGTACCAGATCGAAAGAGACGCGATCATACAGACCGAAATGAATGCCTACAATACAGCCTTTAAAACGCTTCAATTACCTGCAATTATTCTAAAAGAAGACTAGGCATAACATTAGTGAAAACTGAGGATCCCTTGATTGATTTAATCAAGGGATCTTTTATTTAAACTCCACCAAGATGCTAGCAACTCGTGTGTAACATTCCATTGAAAACCATCTCTTTAGGTAAAATTGAGTATGGTGACATTTATACGCAAATACCCTATTTGGGCCTTTTTAATTATTAATTATGCGGTCTCCTGGGGATTTTTATACCCTAGCTATCGAATTATCCAAGAAAACGATGGAATTACTCCGCTCGCTCTTATTGGACTCATTGGTGCCTATGGCCCAACCATTGCAGCAATTATCGTGCAAGGAGTTTTGGATAAGAAGAAACTAAAAACCATGCTAGGTCGGCTACTAAGAGTACGTGTTAGTTGTCGCATATACCTATTTGTCATTATCGCCCCCATTCTCTTTTATGTAGTGGCTTATTTGTTGGGAACCATGGTACTGGACGGCAATCTACATATAAGCTGGATGGCTGGTTTGTCTGGCATTCCCATTTGGTTCCTAGCGGCCTTGCCGTTTGGTCCTATGGGTGAAGAATTAGGATGGCGAGGATTCATGCTTCCCAGACTACTGGATAAATTTTCCATACTAAAAGCATCCTTTTTTGTTGGCTTAGCTTGGGGCGTCTGGCACTTAGCATCTTTTAGTTTCCCTGGAGCTGCAATCCCCGAATTTCTTTCGGTAAATGTATGGACCATTTTCCTATATTTTGCAAACACAATCGCCTTGAGTATCGTGTTTTCGTACGTTTATCTCAAAAGCCGTGGAAGTGTTTTTATGGCAATTTTGTTACATACTTTCTTCAATGCCGCATCTAATATAACGTTCGATTTCTTTGCAGAAACGCAAAATGTGGCATTGTTAACGACTACCTATATACTAAATTTAGTATTGGCAGGTACTGTTGGGGTCTTACTAGTTAAAAAAGCCGAAAAAAGAGGGCTTAAAAAAATTATATAAAATTGTAACTTGAGGGTGTGTCAGATATCAGTTTAAATGGGCTAGTTGCCTTTATTGTATTTCTCTACCTGCTCGCCGCACTATTACTATGGGTGCTTATCTCTTTCCTGGTATTAATGGCCGAAAAAAGTGTACACAAAAGACCCTGGAAACAAAACTATTGGTATGGTGCTTTCATGGGAGGTGTTTTCTCACTTGGAACGGCCGTTATACTATTAATTCTAATGAGATTCAGTTCCCCTTTCAGAGCAATTGTCGATAAGCCCGCTCCCCTTATAGCTGTTGGTCATCTAATTTTTACTATTTGTTATACCCTTTGGTATCGGAGAAAACTGAAAAAAAAGGGGATGCGGTAATTAGGCTACAGACTCACCTTTTCTGCAATAATATCCCTACCCTGCTATTTAATACTCCTAAAATACCTCCTTTGGGCGATTGACTTAAGGTGTTTATATGCAGACATTTGACCTGTATTAATTAAACACTTTTAAGATGAACACAAAATCACTTCTTTGGATTTTCCTCCTAGTCTCCTTTGCATTACCTTCCTCCATGATCTCGCAAACACAAACAGCCAACCCAGATCTTACGCGAATGCGTCTATTATTGGCCATTATAGAGGACTGTTCCAAAGATCAAAAAGAGTTAGAAGCTGAACTTGAAGCCATGGAAAAACAGAAACCAAACGTTAGCTACGAGTTATACATGCAGGCCAAGGAAAATCTTGCTATCGCCAGTAAATGCAAAGCTAGAGCACAACGAGAGTATGACGATCTCAAAGCAGATTATGAAGGATGGTTCAAGAGTTCAACCTCAGCAATGTCAGTAGATAGAGAACGGATTACCCCCGGAATTCTCGAAGCCAGAATTAGAGCTGTTTTTGCGCTATACCTAATACTTAGTGGTCAGTTCAATTTATTTGCAGTTCCAGAACATTAGTCATTTTGGGTGTCTCTATATGTTCCATGAATCTTCTAAAAATCATAAGGCCCGATGCTAGCATCGGGCCTTACTCCTAACAAGTTCCTTTAAAGAGGAGTTTTAAAGGATGAAAAAAATGCCTTGTTATTTATTGACGTACAAAAACATGAGAACTGTCTTGGCCATTTAATGTCACCGAAATAATATAGGTTCCTGCCTTTAGTTCAGAGATATCAATGCTAGATGACAAACTTCCTAAGGTTTGTTCCAAAACACGTTGACCAAGCATATTGACAACAGCAATGTGCTCTATCTCCACCGAAGCCGAAAGGTTTAAAACATCTCGAGCTGGATTGGGATACATTTTGAAGTTAGTGGCAGTAAAATCTTCAACACTCAAAGGTGACTCCATCGAACTGGACCAACCAAATTGTAACGTACCTCCCGGAGAAGTAGCCCCTATAGCTCCCATAAATGATGTATTTCCTGTATTGGTATCAACCATTCGAAATTCCGATTGAAATGTAGTATTGTTAAAGGCAGTCATATATAGATTTCCACTGCTAGGACACAGGAACATTCCCTGCCCAAAACTGGCATCAAAACCAATAGAACCCAGAGGTGTTGAAGCGCCGGTCATTTTGTTAATAGTATACATCATATCATTATCAATATCATACGAATAGGCAGCTCCAGCTGAATCAAAGGCCAGAGCAATGGCCAAAATCAATCCTGTATCTCCAATAACAGTCGCAGTAAATAAATCCAAATCTATCGTTGATAAACTACTCATTCCAGCGCCATCTGTTGAAATAGCAAAAAACTGGCCTGTTTCTGGGTCCAACTCCAATCCGGTAAACGACTCACCGGGAGGAGGTGTAACTATTCCTTGAAAAAAGTATCCTCCTGCGGGATTGATCTCATATAAGTTTCCAGCGTTATCAATACTCATAAAATTTCCTGAGGCAGGATCAAATGCTCCAGCGCCTTCAAAATCGGCAGCGCCTGAGGGGCCCAAATTGTTAAAAATATCAGGCGTACTAGAATTAAAATGACCAAAATTTACGTTCGCATTTTCCGGAGCAAAGATCTCTTTACCGCCTCCTTCAGCGAGTAAAATAGTTTCGTCATTGGTTGCATCAAAATGCGCTCGTAGTATGGCGAGTTCATCCAACGTAAAAACATCGTGAATACTTCCCATGTGGTTTTCATTTAATCGATCTAGCAGTTCGTTCAAATTAGTTTGGGCGAACCCTGTTATCGTTCCGAAGAAAAATAAAAATAGTGTGTAATGTAAAAATTTTGATTTCATAATGTTAGGTATAATGGGTTAATATAACTGTTAGGTATAGGGATGGTTGTTCCAACAATTTCTAATTGTTGAAATCTAAAGTATCCAAAAAAATGAGGCGTCTAGGGAGAATGTGACGAATGACCTAAAAGTGTTGACGAGCTACAAGTTTGTTTTCAATGTATGCTTAAAGGTGCGAGAAAGTGGGATCTCAATGTCAGGATGGAGAATAACTTTGGTACTATTATGTGACTTAATAAAATTGCGATTGATTACATATGAACGGTGCACTTGAATAAAGTTTGGAGGGAGTTCTGTGAGGACTGCTGAAAGTTTATTTCGATCGATTACTCTTTTCTCATCTGTATAAAATTCAACGTAGTTTTTATCGGCTTTAATAAATTTTAATCCCTCCAAATACACGCGTTGTTTATTATTCAGTTCAATACTTTTTTTAACAACGCGTTCTGCAATTTGTTCTTTCTCAACAATAATCTCGGCTACCTTAGTCCGTGTTCGATAGTATTTTCGGTATAGAAAAAAAACGGTGACCAACAGCAATATGGAAATACCCAATAAGGTTACCAAATTATTTTTAAAAAAATTGTTTCTATCTGAGAGGTTCGTATTTGTTTGCTCTAAATCATTTACTTGATCTTGATACTTACGAATAGCCATAAATGCAACTCTTTGCCTAGCGGCAATAATTCTATTGATCTCAGCCGAATAAGAAAGATACTGCAACTCCTTGCTAACATCTCGTTCCTGATAATATCTGGCGAGCGTGGTGTACGAAACATCCAGAAAATCTAAATATTTGGTAGTGTCTACCTCCATCAGGTTTCGCTCTAGTTCTTGAGCATAGAACCTGGCAGAATCTGCATTATCAGCCCGAAGTGAATAGTCCAACAAGTAATTATGTGCATTGAGAGCTACAAAAGGTCTTTTCGTTTTATATGCCCTCGTTTTGAAAGCTAGCGTGTAGGTTCGATATTTTGTAAGATCATCTGTTTCTTTCGCGATCTCGCATAAATGTTCATATTTCGAAAAAGCCACAGGCAAGGGTTCAGCATCTGAAATACTCGCCAAGATGCTATCGGCGGTTTTAAAGTCTCGTTGCTTGATATAGAACTTGGATACGTAGAGTTTTCCAAAAGGAAGGATTTCATTTAGATTATTCTGGGTTGCATAACGAATCACATGCTCTCCTTGTTCGATGAGACCATCGAGATCCTCACTCTGAATAGGCCAAGGTAATGAGTTATATGCAATATCTAACTCTGTGATTAATGCACGACCTACGAGCACCGCATTATCACTTCTATTGGCGGCATCTATTTCTTTCTGATTGTATTCAAACGCCTCCCCCATCAACCGTTTGCTTCGATATGCATTTGCGATTCTTCCCAACGATAGCGTTTCTATATCGTAATGCCCATGTGCTCTCGCAGTTTGCTGCAAATATTGGTAACGGGCAATACCGCTGTCTATGGCAATCTTAGAATATTTAACCAGATGCCTCGTTTCCTTCATTCTGAACTCCAACAATGATTTATCTCCAGCGGCCAACTGTTCCTCTACAATCCATATGTTTCCTTCAGAGAAGGCCTTAGTTAGGTTTGTGGTATCATTAGCACGCGCTAGCGCCTCGATTTGTTGGTTTCTTTCAGAAAGCGAAGAAAACTCCTGTGCATAAAGGCTTGTGTGTATAAAAAAAAGGAGCACCCAACAGAGCGTATGTGTGGGGGAGTTCACAAAACGGGTATACAATTGAGAAGTCTTCAAATGTTAGGTATATGCGCGATCTTTTAAAAATACAAAATACAGGTGGAGAGTCAAAAGATTGTAAGGACTGATTATTAAAAGCTAAAAAATATTCATTATATTTAACCTAGAACTCCCTGTTATGATCAAAACTCCCCTTTTGATACCGGGAGTTTTTTTTATGTCCAAAGTTTAGATACGGTTAAAAATTACTTCCCTTCTGCTGAAGTCAATTTTTTTAACACGTATAATTATGAAAAAAAAGCAAACAAGAATCAAGTATGTAACTCAAGCCCCTCCGTTTGATGGAGATTGGGACTTTGTAGTCATTAATCCAGCACATGAAAACCCAGACCAAGATTATTATACTTGTTCGGCCAACCACGATTCCAATCCAGGTACCGGAGATGGTTTTGGATATCAGGATGGTCGTAACCAAGGGTTCTTCCGGGCTGGTCCCGGGGATGTGAATGTTCCAGATGATGCGCCTGTTGGGTGGTGGGCCTACCAACACAATTATAGCCTGAACATTTTTGGAAAACACTTTAGAGCAACTTTCGATGTCTTGGATATCATATTTGACAATGCATTGGGCCTTGAAGTAGGAGGCACAGTTGCTATTTGGGCCTCCATCATGCAGTGCCGTATTGTTGATGGTGTAAGCATCAACGAATATCCAGTTTTACATGCGGCTGTTGTTCCCGTAGCAGTAAGTCATAAAGGTGAAGTGGATGTGTTTTTAAAGGCTAAGACCGCATCTGAGCTCAATATTACTAATCCCTCCGAAGAATATGCTTTTCGTATAGGCTGGATAGTTCAAATACGATATCAATCAAGACAGAGTGCTCAAATAGAGCTCAATTCATACTTTAGGAATTTTAGTACTTCTAGAAGATTGGTGATTGACCCCACCGAAGAAATTGGTGAGATCGAAGGGCCTATAGAAGAATACCCAGGGAAAATAAAAAGAGCTGCAACATCACTACCTACTCTCCCCGAAGGGTTTATTAAAAAGGGAAGATAGTTTCTAGCCTAAAATAAGTTGGTATAAATGATATCAATTTGTAATTATTGAAATAGGTTCCCATTAATACATAAAAAACCGCCCAGATGGGCGGTTTTTTAATCTATATATTTCTGAAAAACGAAATGTCTATTTCACCTCTTCGAAATCTATCCTTCGGCTTCGCTCTGGACAAGCTACTTGACTTCTTCGAAGTCTACGTCTTCTACATCACTGTTCTCATCAGCTGGGGCGTCACCGCCACCACCTTCAGTTCCACCTGTAGGGTCCGCTCCCGGAGCGCCTTGTTGGGCTTCCGCTTGGGCTTTGTACATTTCTTCAGAAGCCACTTTCCATGCTTCATTGATTTTCTCTAAAGCAGGTTCTATGGTCTCTACTTCTTTCGTTTCGTACGCTTTCTTCAGGTCTTCTAAGGCTGCTTCAATAGGCGCTTTCTTGTCGTCACTTATCTTATCACCAAATTCCTTCAGTTGCTTTTCAGTTTGAAAGATCATAGCATCAGCCTCATTGATCTTGTCCACTTTTTCTTTGGCTTCCTTATCTGCGTCCGCATTGGCTTCAGCTTCCTGCTTCATTTTCTCTATTTCCTCATCGGTCAATCCAGAAGACGCTTCAATACGAATGTCTTGTGATTTACCAGTCGCCTTATCAGAAGCGGTTACTTTAATAATACCATTGGCATCAATATCAAAGGTAACTTCAATTTGAGGTGTTCCTCTAGGTGCTGGTGGAATTCCATCCAAATGGAAACGACCAATAGTCTTATTATCAGGGGCCATAGGACGTTCTCCTTGCAACACATGGATCTCAACACTTGGCTGATTGTCCGCTGCCGTAGAAAACACTTGTGACTTCTTAGAAGGAATCGTTGTGTTTGCTTCGATTAGCTTGGTCATTACACCTCCCATGGTTTCAATACCTAAAGAAAGTGGTGTCACATCTAGCAACAATACATCCTTTACATCTCCCGTCAATACACCTCCTTGGATCGCAGCTCCAACGGCTACAACCTCATCTGGATTTACTCCTTTGCTAGGTGCTTTTCCGAAGAACTTCTCTACCGCTTCCTGAACCGCAGGAATACGGGTAGAACCTCCTACCAATATAATTTCGTCAATATCACTCTTAGAGATCCCAGCCGCTTTAATAGCTTTCTCACAAGGAGCAATGGTTCTTTTTACTAGATCGTCAATAAGCTGTTCAAACTTTGCACGTGTCAAGGTCTTTACCAAGTGCTTAGGGCCACTAGCAGTAGCCGTTACATACGGTAAATTGATCTCGGTTTGTGTCGATGATGACAATTCAATTTTGGCTTTTTCTGCCGCTTCTTTTAAACGTTGTAAGGCCATTGGGTCTTTACGTAGATCCATGTCTTCTTGACTCTGAAACTCATCGGCCAACCAATTAATGATCTTCTGGTCAACATCATCACCTCCTAAGTGCGTGTCTCCATCCGTAGCCAATACTTCAAAAACGCCATCACCTAATTCCAAAATAGATACATCATGCGTACCTCCTCCAAAATCGAATACTACGATCTTCTGGTCGGTACCTTTCTTGTCCATTCCGTAAGCCAAAGCAGCTGCGGTAGGTTCGTTAATAATTCTTCGTACCGTTAAACCAGCAATCTCACCAGCTTCCTTGGTCGCTTGTCGTTGACTGTCATTAAAGTAGGCAGGAACGGTAATAACCGCTTCAGAAACATCTTGTCCTAGGTAGTCCTCGGCCGTTTTTTTCATTTTCTGCAGTACCATAGCACTCAATTCCTGAGGTGTGTACAAACGTCCGTCGATATCCACTCGTGGTGTATCATTGTCGCCTTTTACTACTTTGTAAGCAGCACGTTCGGCTTCTTTTTTAGACTCGGTGTACTTGTTCCCCATAAAACGCTTAATAGAAGAGATCGTTTTGGTAGGATTCGTAACCGCTTGACGCTTGGCTGGGTCTCCTACTTTAATTTCACCCCCTTCTACAAAGGCAATAACTGAAGGCGTTGTTCTTTTTCCTTCGGCGTTAGGGATCACCGTAGGCTCGCTTCCTTCCATTACCGAAACACATGAGTTGGTAGTTCCTAAGTCGATTCCAATAATCTTACTCATAATTGTATAATTGTATTTTGTAAATGATTCTATTCAAAATTTCATAAACACTATGACAATTAATGTGCCAGTAGAAAATTTGTGACAGGGTGTCATGTGCTTAATGTTCAAATATCAAATAGTCAAGTATTATGCGGGCTCTCCATGCTGACATGGCGACCGGGCTTTTCGCTATATCTCCCAATTACATTGGCAGGATGCCGCTTCAATCCCTGCCCGAATTCAAAATGGGCTCATCTAGCTATAATTCAAAAAGGCAGGATCGTTGTAAACTAGATAGCTTTATCTTTTCGCACTAGCCCAATCCCAAAAACAAACAATTGATACAAGTAATACACAATAGGAATACCCGTAGCTACCAAAATCACAATAGTGATTAGACTCAATTTAAATCCGAAAAAGGGAATACTCCTTATATCACTAAGAAAGGACTCATCTGTATTAAAAAAATATACTCCCGCAAGTGAAAGGCCCACCAAAAACGAAATAAGAGCATGCCACTCAAAATAGAGATGCGTACTATCATAGGTTGGACTGAGGTACACAAACAACCAAAATAAAGAAAACGTCACTGCGCCCGCTATCGTCATGTAGATTACCTCTTTTTTGGCATTATGACTAGGGCTTCCTAAACGTAATTCAATGACGCATTGAGGGCAAAAATGAGGGTTTTTTTCAATGCACGATGTGCACATTCCTTGACCGCAATGGTTGCAATTTCGTTTTAAGAAGACATAAGGGTGCGTACCGCAATAATGAAGTGCTTTTAAATTAAGTCCCAACGGTTTGTGTTTGTTCCAAAAATACACAAATTACTGATACCAAATTAATAGTTAGGTATATGCAGTAAGACTCAACAAATAGTGTAAATGAACCTTAAATACTGTTATATTTGTCCCCTTATTTGATCAAATGGAAAGTATCAGTGTTTTTGATATGTTAAAAATTGGTGTGGGACCTTCGAGTTCTCATACCCTAGGCCCTTGGAGGGCGGCTCTCCGTTGGATGGACGAGCTAAAGACCGATAATTGCTTCGATACTATCGCCAGCGTACGGGTGGACTTATATGGTTCATTGTCCCTAACAGGAAAAGGGCATGCCACAGACATTGCATGCATGCTTGGGCTTTCAGGGTTCGATCCTGTGACATTTCCTATAGAAAATATTCCTTCAGAAATTGACGCCATTAACAACACCAAGTTGCTCAATTTGAATGGAGTACATACTATTCCTTTTGATCCTGCAATGGCGATCACATTTCACAGATCTTTTTTAGACTTTCACCCTAATGGTATTCGTTTTGAAGCCACCCTCAAGAATGGGTCAAAACAAACATCTACCTTCTACTCTATTGGTGGCGGATTTGTTGTCAAAGAAGAGCGAAAGAGAGCCAAACGTAAAATAGAAAACTTTTCAAAGCTTCCTTTCCCTATTGAAAAAGCAACCGAGCTTCTTGCCTATTGCAAGGAAGAAAGAAAGACTATTTCAGAAATAGTGATGCAAAACGAATTATCACTTCGTACTGAAGAAGAAATTCACCAAGGCATTCGGGAAATATGGGATGTCATGCTGGAATCCATGTATGTGGGTTGTCATACCGAAGGAATACTACCCGGAGGACTAAATGTGGTTCGAAGAGCCTTTCAAACACATCAAAAGCTTATTGGAGATGGTCAATATACCAATCATACTGAATGGATTGAGACCATCCGTAATACGGAAGTTAAATTTAGACAAATCCTTAAATGGGTTTCTTGCTTTGCATTGGCCGTTAATGAAGTGAATGCTTCCTTAGGCCGTGTAGTAACTGCTCCCACCAATGGTAGCGCGGGTGTCATTCCAGCCGTACTAATGTACTATATGGTGATTGAAAACCACGATGCTAATCTTCGAGATGTACGTAAATTTTTACTCGTTGCTGGAGAGATAGGCAGTCTGTTTAAGAAAGGAGCTACCATCTCGGCTGCGATGGGAGGGTGTCAAGCCGAAATAGGAGTTTCATCGGCCATGGCTGCTGGAGCCCTTACTGAATTAATGGGTGGTTCTCCAGATCAGGTACTTATGGCCAGCGAGATAGCCATGGAACATCATTTAGGACTTACCTGTGACCCCATTGGCGGACTTGTTCAAATTCCATGCATCGAACGTAATGCCATGGGAGCCATCAAAGCGATCAATGCATGTGAAATGGCGCTAGATTTAGATCCCGAAAAGGCGATAGTACCTTTGGATAAAGTAATAGAAACCATGTGGCAAACGGCCCAAGACATGAATACCAAATACAAAGAGACCAGTGAAGGTGGCCTCGCGGTAAACGTTGGATTGTCTGACTGCTAGTTTCTTTCACAAAAAAGGGCCAGAAAAAACTTCCGACCCCTTAGACATCACAAACACAACTAATTAAATGGCAACAATACCTTGGGTATTGGTTGTTGGAAGGTCGCCTGACACTTCCCCAACAAACTCTAGGTTTTGCCCATTAATTCTGTAAATACCTATGGTTCCATCCAAACCATACAATTGGTATAGATAAGCACCATCATCACTAATCCATAGGTCAATAAATCCATCGGTACTTGCAAAAGCGTCTGGGCCATTGTCAGCACCGTTAGTTCCTGTACCCTGTCCAGCAAATTGATCTACTAGATTAATATTTCCTCCTCCAAAATTAAAGGATGCAATTCCGGCATCAATAGCATTGGAGACAAAGAAGGTTGAGTAATCCGGTGTAAAACCAATCCAACAAGCCGTTCTCCCGGTATTACCTTCTCCTGTTCTCACGTCAAGACTCATAGGCGTAAGGCTTCCATCTGCCTGAATTTGCCAAGTTGATACCGAACCATCTTGCAAAGCAGGAAAGGCAGGAGGAGTTCCGTCAGGTTGAAATTCTCTGGCTTCCGTTACTACCACGATATTTCCAGGAGCAATATCAAATCCAATGGCAGAAGGCAAGTTTCGTCCTTCCGTATTTCCGCGGAGCGTAGACGTAGCTGCTCCCCATTGAGAGGCAGACAACGTCCCATCTGTACTTACATTATACACTACTAACTCATCTTCACTTCCGGATCCTAGGGCGACTGCACCAGCATTGATTGAAGTCACAACTAACCAATTTCCATCAGGTGAAAATTGAATGGCAGACGGTCTGTTGGCCAAATTTCTTCGGGATCCAGCAATGGGTGACAAAGAACCATCTGTCAACACCCAAAATCCAGTCACCGTTCCTTGGTGTTGCGGCTCCCCCAATGTCAAGAATTCACTTCGAGTAATATCAGAAACATAAATAATTCCTTTTACACCATCCCCCGGAGCAGACTTATAAGCAATACTATTGGGACCAATAGCTCCAGTGGGTTGAGGCGTACCGGCAAGCACCAGCGAAAAGTCATCTTGAATATTAAAAGAAGTCACAGTATTACTTCCAGCATTCACAGCAAACAACTGTTCATTATCATCAGTTTTTATTACGGCATTTGCAGAAATAAGAGGGTCAAGTCCTTCTCCTCCATCATAGTCTCCCCCATTACCTTGCGTTAAGAAGCTACCAATAAGATTTAGTGTTCCATCTCCATTTCTTCCATAGGCTACGATAGAATTGGGTCCTTGAATGTTTGTTCCATCTACTTGACCATTTCCATTGGTCATGGCGTAAACGGCTCCAACAAAGTTGGCCGTTTGCCCTCCTCCGTCATCGGTATTGCCGTTGTCATCATCACTACATGATGTAAAAACTGCAAACGATATTAGTAACAGGGACACAAATTTAAATTTTAGATTTTTCATTTTATTTTTTTGATTTTTAGATAATGTATTTAATACTCAAAAAGTGCTGGTTAGTGTATACAATCGCATGAAATACAAACGTGTATGTAAACCTATAAAGCCACAGCTGTTAAGTATGCAGTACAAATCTTTTCGGCCGAAGAAGAAATGCGTAAAGGAACGTGTGTTTTAGGGTACGTTTCCTACACCAATTTTGTAGGATGCCATTTTTTAGGCTTACAGAAAAAAAATAACAGGACGTTACGTTTATTTTCTGTAAAATCGAATTTATATTTTAAATTATTGATAATCAGCTACATAAAAACATTTATTTAACATTTGATGTGTAGCAAATCCTAAATTTTAGTATTTATTTACCATAACATTAACAACAAATCAGACGTAATTCGTCCTATTCCAAAGGTTTAAATGTTAGGTAGCTGACAAAAAAAGAAATGTCAAACGAAATAATTAAAGAAAAAGCTATTGGTTACAACTAGCGCGTCTTCGAGAATCGATCAAATGAACGATCTTCCATCCATCGTTCATTTTTGCGAGTGTAAACGCATTGGCACCGCAATGACTAAAATCTCCATTTAACCAAAACTCATAGGGCGTCCATACATGAGCAAGGTTTCCGTCGATCTGAACTTTATAGTCCAAAAGTTTTTCTTCCCACTTTTGGGATTCAGGCCTCTTGCCTATGGCCTTTACAAACCCATTCATATCATCATCTTTGACATGGTTACCATCTTTATTGGCAAAAACAGTTTGCATTTTCATTGCAGGAGCCATTACTGATCTCATCTTCAATGTATCTCCTTCATGAAAACCTTCAAAAAAAGTATCTACAATACCTTTAGCATTCGCTTCTGTGAATGTATCCTGCGAAAACAAGAACGTGGAGCTTGTCATTATCAGTAGTGTCAATAAAAATTTCATCTGTATATATTTTAAGGGATTGAATTTCAAAATTAGTACTTTTACCGTTCAATTCGTTACAAATATGTCAACTGCGAAAAAAGAATACAAACGTATTACTACCAAGACCCTGGTAGATATGAAGAAAAATGGGGAAAAAATATCTATGCTAACAGCCTATGATTATACAATGGCTCGTATTGTAGATGGTTCTGGTATTGATGTTATTTTGGTTGGGGACTCTGCTTCCAATGTAATGGCAGGACATGAAACGACCCTTCCTATTACATTAGATCAAATGATTTATCACGCCACTTCAGTTGTGAGAGGTATAGAGCGAGGTTTGGTTGTGGTTGATATTCCGTTTGGAAGTTATCAAAGTGATCCGAAAGAAGCGCTGCGATCGGCGATTCGAATTATGAAAGAAAGTGGGGCACATGCTATCAAAATTGAAGGAGGTAGAGAAGTTAAAGAGTCTACCAAACGAATTTTAAATGCGGGTATTCCGGTAATGGGTCATCTAGGATTAACCCCTCAATCTATCTATAAATTTGGAACATACACGGTTCGTGCCAAGGAAGAAGAAGAGGCTCAAAAATTGATTGAAGATGCATTGTTGTTGGAACGAACGGGATGTTTTGCCATTGTTTTGGAGAAAGTGCCAGCGAAATTAGCTACAGAAGTGGCTAAAAGGTTAACCATTCCTATTATTGGAATCGGTGCAGGTAACGGTGTGGATGGTCAAGTACTTGTGACACATGATATGGTAGGAATGACATACGAGTTTAACCCACGTTTTTTAAGACGTTATATGGATCTCTATACTGGAATGACGAGTGCTTTTAAACAGTACATTAGTGATGTGAAAAGCGGAGACTTCCCGAATGAAAAAGAACAGTATTAAAAAGCCTTTTCTTTACATCCATTGCCAGAAGTACGTTAGAAAAATTATCACGACATAGCCTCACAAGACAAACATACTAGAAGTACTTCTAACAACCTCCAAGTTATTTACGAGGATAATCATCTATTGGTGGTGAACAAAAGGCCTGGTGATCTTGTTCAGGGAGACAAAACAGGAGACGTCCCCTTATCTGAGGTGGCCAAAGAGTATATTTCAAAGAAATACAATAAACCGGGGGCCGTATTTTTAGGTGTAACTCATCGGTTAGATAGACCCACAAGCGGCGTATTAGTTTTTGCTCGTACGTCAAAAGCGTTAGAGCGTTTAAACAAAATGTTTGCTGAAAGACAAACCGATAAAACATATTGGGCAATAGTTAAGAATGCTCCTCCCCTTGATTCTGAAAGACTGATTCATTTTTTGAAACGGAATCCAAAGCAAAATAAATCATATGCATATTCGAAGGAAGTCCCAGATAGTAAAAAAGCCATTCTTAGTTATCAAGTGATTAAGAAACTTGAGCGGTACTATGCTCTGGAGGTTCAATTGGAAACAGGTAGGCATCATCAAATACGCTCTCAACTGTCTGCCATTGGATGTCCTATTAAGGGAGATCTAAAATATGGTTTTGATCGAAGTAATAAGGATGGAAGTATTCATCTACATGCCAGAAAACTGAGTTTTATACATCCAGTACAAAAAGAAAGAATGACATTTGAAGCACCTACACCAACAGATGCCATCTGGAACACTGTGGCTAGTTCTTAGTCTCCTGATGCTCGGAGATTCGCTCCCAAGCTTTCATTGTTAATATCACTAAAAGTCTTTTCTCCATATCCCAAATAGACACGTAATCTTCATTAATAATATATGCCTTGTTCCATTCAACATAGGGTTCATACAGCATTAAAGTACAGAGATCTGTTTCCGAAACAATGGGGTATTCTTTTATAATATGAGAATGAGTAATCGCTGACAATCCTGCACTTCCTTCTTCGGCCTGAAAAGGAAACCTAAGTAATGAATTATGGATTTTTGAAGCCTTTTTAAACCGATCCTTTTTATCGAATTCAAACTTATAGTCATTTCCAATTAGTACCAATTGCCCCTCTTGTGGTCCCGTAAGTGAATACACCACTATTTTTTCATCATAAATAATGGGAACATAGTTATAACTGGAATTCTCATAAAAAGTGAACATTTTATCCTCGTTCTCACTAACCGTTTGACGCGCCATCTCTCTGGCAACAATCAATCGTGTTTCTAATTGTGTTGGCGTTCTTGAAACAGTGTCTTTTTCGTATAGATTTTTAAAATCTATAATATTCTCATAGGTAAAAGAAAGTATCACATTTCTATCTGTGGTTCGATCAAAGTATATGGCAACTGTTTTATCCTCCTGAGTGTATGATAGATACCCTCCTATTTTAGATCTCTTCTCTTTAAAATGTTCTAGTAGTAGGTCTGTGGAGTGCCAAGAAGCTAGTTCGGATTTGTATAGCAGATATGCTTTATCCAACGTTTCCTCTTTCAGCTTTTCTATTCTCTTATTTTGAGCAAAGCCGTGAAACGTTGCAAGCGTAATTATGATCGCAAATAAAAACTTCATGATCAAATGGTAATTAAATTGTTTTTAAGCGCATAAATAACCAATCCCACTCTATTTTTAATGTGAAGCTTATTGAATAAGTCTTGGCGATAGCCATCAATAGTTTTTGGACTAAGGTTCATTAAAACGGCAATTTCCTTATACGTCATCTCAGAACAAGCATGCTGTAAAAAAATTAGTTCATTTTCCTTAAATACTAATTCTTCTTCACCTAATTTAGGATGTAACGAACTCAATAAGGTCGCGGCTACCTTTTCAGAGTGATAAAATCCTCTTTCCATTACTTCATTCAAAGCCTCATGAAGTTTATCAGGGTGGATATCTTTTAATAAATACCCCTTAGCACCTCCTTTAAGCATTCTCAGAATGGTCTGTTCGCTATCCTCCATAGACAGTGCCAGCACTTTAATTTTTGGATAGTTTTCAGTAAGCCATTCAACGGTTTCAAATCCGTCCATCACAGGCATCTTTATATCAAGCAAGATAATATCTGGGAGCGAGTCCTGAACTTGAATCTTACGTTGCAATTCCAATCCATTTCTGGCTTTAAACTGCACTTGAAAGCCAGAAAAGGATCCGATCAACTTCTCCAGGGAACCTGCAAAAAGTAAATGATCATCAACAATGGCAATAGTGTGTTCTCTAGAGCTATGTGTCATCTAAATTATAGGGATATATTAAATTCAGGTTTGTCCCCTCTCCTATCTCCGAGGTTAGTGAAAAGTTGGCCTGCAATAACTCCGCCCGACTTTTCATTGTTTGCATTCCTGAATTTTCATTGTTTTTACCGCAATCAAAACCAACGCCATCATCTCGTAAATTAATCTCTAAAGCGTCTTTCTGATAATTTAAATTTACAAATAAATTATTTGCTTTGGCATGTTTAATAACATTAGAAAAGAATTCTTGAAGGATTCTGAATATAATAATCTCGTCAGCACTCTTTATTGGTACCTCTGTACCGGTGCGTTCAAAGGTGGCATTTAAAAAATTAAGTCGGTTAAAGCGTTCCAATTCAACTTCCAGAGATCGTATTAAACCGTTTTTTAAGATCACATCATTGTTTAATATTTTGGACAATGTTCTAATTTCATGTACGGTATCTGCCACCACTCCTTTAGTTTCATCAATTTGTTCATGATAATCATTAGGAGTGCTATTTTTGAGCATATTAAGCTGAATATTTGCCACAGAGAGCAATTGCCCCACGTTATCATGAAGCTCCCATGCAATGTTTTTGAATGTTTGTTCCTGAATTTCGAGTTGCGAGCTGGCTAGTTCTTTTTCGAATTTTTTTTCGGCTTCAAAACGTTCCATTAGGAATTTGTTTTTTCTTCTCTGGAAGGCAATAAAAAAGATTACCACAAAAGACACCAAAAAGAAAATGATGGCAACAAAATATACAATTAAGAGGATCGCTTCTTTCTCGAGCATACTATAAAGCCTAAAGTAAATGTGAGGTACATAAATATATTGGCATACATCAATACATTTACTCGCAATTTAATGAATATGTTATTCTCAGGGCTAAAGTAATCTGAAAAAAGATCAACAGGTGTTGCGCATAAATTAAAAATTAAAACCCCTATAGAAATATATAGTGGTAAAAACTGCTTTAATCGCAACAGAATATCGCTTCTTAGTAATTCGAAATAAAACAATACCACCGCTAAGAAGATTAGCAGTGTTCCCGATACGTTCGTGTATTGGGAAAATCCAATAAAAAACACATCAGTGAGTAATAAATTAACCACAGTGGAAGCTAGGTAAGCAACGCTGGTTATTTTAATAATCAATCTTGATTGTTTTGCCTTTATATAGGTTCGGAAATAATACGCAAAAAAGACAAAACCTAAAGGTAAAAAACAGTTATACAACCAATAGTTAGCACTGAATGGGGTATTATCAACAAATGAGAAGAATTTGTACTCTGAAAAAAAAGCAATGGGAGCATAAGCAGCTATCACTTCGATAAAAAAAGTCACCCATAAAAACCACACTAAATATCTTGTGCGTTTGTTATAGGTGATTTTTCTTAAGTAATAACTACCCGCCAGTGCCGCCAGTAATTGGGCGATAGTGACTGGTATAAAAGCTGCTAAAAAATCAGTAAATTCCAATGCTAGTATTCTTGCGGAGGCCACCCTCCTGTATTGCGATTCATTGGATCTAAGTTATAGTTATTTTCCGAATCCGAATCTTCTCCCTTGGTGGGTGCAAGGAAAATAGTGGCTCTATTTGAGTAGTTACCACTGTAGGCTCCAAAATAAATTCGAACTCCGGGGTTTGCGATTCCTTCTTTTTCAGAGCCCTCTTTTACATAGTCTAAGAACTCTTGGAGTTCTTCAACACTGTAAACGAATTCACAGGTATCTTCAGACCCTATTGATCTTGAGATACTTGCGCCGCGGGAATTAGTCCAGTTGCTTTGCAATTCTCTTGCTTCCTCAACTGAAATACACTTGTCAGGTTTTGCCATAGTATTATATATTTAAAGTTTCACTTTCTAAAAATATAGAAAAACTACTGGGGACATGCGGAAAAATGTTAAAATACAGGGAAAATCCCCATAACCAACTCAGGGTTTTTCCTGTTCGAATTTACGGACTTCTCCGCTTTTTTATCTAAAAAATGACTTTATCAAACTCGGGCTATTTCCTCTTGAATGGCTTTGATATTCGAAGTAGTTTTGGAACAGCTTCTTACTCCCCAGTGCGAACCACAATTTTATGATTTATGAAACCCTGGAAATATTAAAAGATCAGGTTTCCAATTATTTAGAGGCAAAACTCACCGATGCAAATCTGGTGGCTCTTGAAAATATTGCTCGTCTTGACGATCCTGACATTACTACTATGAATGATAAAGTAGTGCTGTCACTTCTCAATCTGGATGAGGAGGTAACACTTAAAAATCACCCCAATGTTCGCTTTAATAACGGGGAAACCATTTATAAAAACAAGCCAGTTAACCTTAATATATATGTATTATTCTCGGCCAATCGCACAGGATATTCAAAATCACTCACTGCCCTGTCTTGTGTTATTGAGTTTTTTCAGTCCAAGAATGTCTTTACACAAACCAATACACTATTAAATCCTACCATAACTGCTTTGGCAAATATCAAAGAGTTCAAATTTTTGGTAGATCTATATACGCCCACTTTTGAACAACTCAACTATATCTGGGGCACATTGGGTGGAAAATCACTCCCTAGTGTCATGTATAAAGTGAGTCTATTAAAAATTGAGAGTGATGCCATTAAAGATAAAGGCACATCTATTTCAGAAATGACCAAAACAATACAAACTTCAAACTAATGAGTAATAAGGCCACATTCAGAGAACTCGTAAGAGCCAATATTTACCATCACTATCTTTTGGATGATGGTAAGACTCTCTTTGATCTCAATGCAACCCTTAAAACTGAGCAGCTTTCAAAGTATTCTATGTTTGATTTTGTAAAGGTCGTACCCTCCAAAGTCACCCAACAACATATTGTGGATCAAAAAATGATTTTTAGCTCAGACGATTCTGGATTCACCTTATTTGCCCGTGGTTTGGAAATCACTCCAAATTCTGGTAATTATGAACCTTTTATCGCTCTTGATCAAAGTGCCACATTTACATTCCTCATATATATAACTGATCCTCTTTTTGAAAACTATTCAACCGTAGGACCAGTCCCACAAATACCGTATCTCTTTACCAATAAAAAACCGGTCACCGAAGGGGGTGGATTTCCGTACATGGATGTAGAAAGTACTACCTCTCTCATTGAAGATTTTGCCATGACGCAAGATTCGTACGACGAGATTCTAACTGAACTTTCCCCAGAAGAAACCATTGGACTATTTGGTATTGTTAGGCTAGAAATGGCAGGAGATGATACGGTCCCAGTGGATGGGAATGCAAGAAACATATTGAGTTCTTCAGGTGAACTTTTATCCCCAGTCACAACTTTCAAAATACAGCTCAAGAATCGCAGCACGCTTTGGAATTACATTAATGCAGTAACCGGAACCGTAATACATACATCGGTTTCGCCACAACCCTTGGTTAAAAATGGAATCGTAGGGTATACAGACAACGACGTAGACTATCCTTCTGCTGGGCCAACTAGGCTCATTTTTGAGAAAGATATAAACGGAAATATAATTAACACCTTTTCAGAAATATACATTAATTAAAATTTAAATTATGGCAACATCGTACAAAACGCCAGGAGTTTATGTTGAGGAAATATCAAAATTCCCTCCTTCGGTAGCTCAGGTAGAAACAGCAATTCCCGCTTTTATAGGATATACAGAAAAAGCGACCAACAAAATTAAGGGTGACCTTAAGGGTAAGCCTACCCGTATTACTTCCCTTTTGGATTACGAAACATATTTTGGATCTGCAAAAGCGGAAACCACAATTAGCGTAACAATTAACGACACCCTTGTTGAAGGTGAAAAAGAGACATCCATAGTGGTGGATCAGCCTACCTCGAGAGAACCGTTCCTTATGTATTACTCCATGCAAATGTATTTTGCCAATGGTGGAGGTCCCTGCTATATTGTCTCAGTTGGACGTTATGGAAGTGACTTAGATTCGGCAGATACGCCGGTTACCGGTATTACGGGATCTGGAGATTTCAATACTGGATTATTAGCCTTGGAAAAAGTAGATGAACCTACTTTAATAGTATTTCCAGATGCCACGGCCTTATCTACGCCTGCCGAATTCTATGGACTATACAACGACGCACTTACGCAATGTAATAAGTTACAAGATAGGTTCACAATAATCGATACCTTGAGTTATGATGCAACAAGCGTAACAGATGCAAACATCACTAATTTAAGAGACACTATTGGCTCAGATAAAAACTTCGTCAAATATGGCGCCGTTTATTATCCGTTCCTTAAAACCATTCTTGACTATCAGTATGACGCAAGTCAAATAGTAGTTAGTCATTTTTCTTACAATGCGGATGCTTATGAACTTATCAAAACCAATTTAGCGGCAATAGAGAACCCTGTTACGGGAATACCTGGTGCCGTAGATACTCTTTTCACGAATTCACCAGCTACAGATGTGGCAGGAACTGTAAGTGACGTGCTTTTACATATGTATGACGCCGCTCAGTTTGATTTAGGCGGAACGTTTACCACGGATCCCACAAAGAAAACTGACTTCCTAACCAAAATGGATACCCTGTTAACTTCGCTAGGTGCTTTGGTGGATTTAAAAAACGATCTGAGCGATGAGGCTAAGGCCGCTTCAAGTACTATTTCTGATGAAAACCCAGCTATTCAAGTTCTTATTGATGGAGCCTTGGTAACTTTTAACGGAGATTTTGAGGGAGCTGGTAAAATTGATGAAGTGTATGCAAACCTTCAAGAGCTTACTACAAAAATGCAAGCAGCAGACACTTCCACCAAGCAGAAAAACTTACTGGACGTAAACGCTCTTAATTTTGATGTTGAGCTTAAAAAGTTGGTGGATTACACTCCTTTAAATGTTCAAACAGGAATTATTTTAAGTTCTACTGCCTTTGCAAATGTTACTGCCAATATGACCGCATTGGCTACTGAAATCAAAAAAGTAGAAGGTCTTGATACAAACAATGGTGAATTCAACGGTAGATACCTAAATGATATCGAAAGTGTTGACAACGCTGTCTATAACAAAATTCTTACTGAAATAAACAACCTTCCTATGGAGCTACCACCAAGTAGCGCTATTGCTGGGGTTTATGCACGCGTTGATGCCGACCGTGGTGTATGGAAAGCTCCTGCCAATGTTAGTCTTAACTATGTGATGGAGCCAACACGAAGAATCACCAATGAAGAACAACGTGATCTCAATGTCCATACTACTGGAAAATCTGTAAATGCGATTCGTTTCTTCACAGGAAAAGGAATCCTAGTTTGGGGTGCTCGTACCCTCGCAGGGAATGATAACGAATGGAGATATGTTCCCGTAAGACGTTTCTTCAATATGGTTGAGGAATCGGTTGAAAAAGCAACAGAACAATTTGTTTTTGAGCCTAATGATGCCAATACATGGGTGAAAGTTAGAGCTATGATTGAAAATTTCCTTGTACTACAATGGAGAGCAGGTGCATTAGCAGGTGCCAAACCAGAAGAAGCCTTCTATGTGCGTGTTGGATTAGGAGAAACTATGACCGCCGATGATATTCTTAATGGTAGAATGAATGTGGAAATAGGAATGGCTGCGGTTCGTCCTGCAGAATTCATTATTCTGAAGTTTTCTCACAAAATGCAAGAATCATAGAGAGAGACCTTATCAATAAAACAATAAATAACTTTTAAAATATATAACGATGCCAGAAGCATATCCATTAGTAAAGTTTCACTTCTCAGTAGACTGGGGAGGAACAAACATAGGTTTCACAGAAGTTTCAGGACTTGACGTGGAGACCGAATTGATCGAGTACCGCCAAGGTGCCAGTCCCGAGTATAGCAAAATCAAAATGCCGGGAATGCAAAAGTACAGTAACATCACACTCAAGCGAGGTAGTTTCAAAAATGACAATGAATACTATCAATGGTGGAACACGGTAAAACTAAATACCATAGAACGCCGTGACATTACGATCAAATTATTGAATGAAGAGCACGAACCTGTGGTCACTTGGAAGGTTAAAAATGCCTTTCCATTGAAAGTTCAATCTACGGACCTCAAAGGGGATGGCAACGAAACTGCCATTGAATCTATGGAAGTAGCTCATGAAGGGTTAACCATTCAAAACGGTGACTAATGAGCACATACTACCCTCCGGTTAGTTTCCATTTTAAAGTTGAATTCAACGGAATTTCAACACAAGATACAGACTTTCAATTTCAATCTGTGTCTGGACTATCCGTTGATATTGAGACCGAAGAATTTTCAGAAGGAGGAGAAAATCGATTTAAGCACAAATTTCCGGTAAGGACAAAATTCCCAAACCTTGTTCTCAAACGCGGGATGGTTACAGACTCAAAACTAATAGATTGGTGTAGGGATGCAATTGAAAGCTTTCTGTTTGAACCCGTTGACCTTACCGTGAAATTGCTTAATGAAAATAACGAGCCTCTAGTTACGTGGAACGTAGTACATGCATACCCCGTTAAATGGAGTGTGTCTGATCTAAGTGCCGAAGAAAGTAAGCTCGTAGTTGAAACTATAGAACTATCATATAACTATTTTACTCTTGTTTGATCATGCCCATTAGTATCAAAGAACTACATATAAAGATCAATGTCCAAGACGACGGACAATCAAGTTCCACAGCTTCAGAGAAACCTGATAACAAACGGGACAATGTAATAAAAGAATGTATTGAGCAGATCATGTCAATTCAAAAACGAAAATTGGAACGATAATGAACACTGGAGAACTTAAAAAGTTAAAGATTACGGCGTATAAAGACGACCGCTACTCTGAAAAAGTGGGTGATGGCGAATTTAACACCCTACTAAACCCAGAGAAGTATGTGTTTAGCTATAAAGTCGAATACACCGAAGCTCAGGGTCAAGGTACGAGCGCTACCCAACCAAAGTTTGTTCGTACCCCTCCTGAGGATCTTGAATTAGATTTCCTTTTTGACCGAACAGGAGTCATTCAAGGGAAGAGTAACGAGGGCGGAGATGGAATTATTGACGATCTCGAAAAATTCAAGAAGATTGTGTTTGATTACAGCGGTGATGAGCACAAACCAAATTACCTGCTCATAGGTTGGGGAACCCTGCTATTTAAGGGAACCCTTGTCGAAATGAGCATCGAGTTTAAGTTGTTCGGATCTGATGGAACACCGCTTAGAGCATTGGCTAAAGCAAAGTTTAAAGGTTCCGTTGAGGAGGACTTACGCGTGGCCAAAGAGAACAATAACTCACCGGACCTCACACATGTAAGATTAGTAAAAGCAGGGGACACTTTGCCTTTAATGACCTTCAAAATATACGGAGATTCCAAATATTATTTGAACGTAGCTCAGGCTAACAACATTAGTAATTTCAGAAAACTAAAAGTAGGACAGAAAGTTATCTTCCCTCCTATTGAAAAAGTATCCTAAATGAACAACAGTCGTACCATAGAGACATCAAAAAGCGTAGATCTGGTCACCCACAAAATTCTTGTGGAAGGAGAGGAATTATCCTCTGTGTATCAGGTAAAGAACATTGCTATTGAAAAAGAGATCAATAGAGTGCCTTTTGCGCAAATAGTGATTGTAGATGGTGAGGCAGCTACTCAAGAATTTAAACTGAGTAATGAGGACTTACTCATTCCAGGAAAACAAATTGAGATTACCGCGGGCTATCATAACGACGAAGAAACCATTTTCAAAGGTATTGTCCTTAAGCATAGCATAAAAATACGCGATAGTGTATCGGTTCTAATCGTTGAATGTAGTGACGAGACCGTAAAAGCCACTGTAGGCAGAAAAAGTAAATACTACTATGATAGCACCGATAGTGATATCACTGAAGAAATACTAGGCGCATACTCACTAGAAAATGATATTGAAAGTACCAATAACACACATGCCGAACTGATACAGTACAATGCTTCAGATTGGGATTTTATCATGACAAGAGCACAGGCCAATGGTAAAATTTGCCTTATAGATGACGGCAAAGTTACCATCACCAAACCAGATCTCGGACAAAGCGAAATAGAAACTATAGCCTTTGGAGCAACCATGTTAGGCTTTGATGGTGAAATTGATGCTAGAAATCAATTTAACAGTATTAAGGCTTTTGGGTGGAATCCTGCAGATCAGGAAATAGTGTCAGTAGATGCCGAAGATCCAGGAGTTGACTTAAACGGGAACTTAACATCGTCAGATCTTGCTTCCGTCCTTGAAGTGGAAACTTTAGAACTTAGACATGGAGGAAATGTGAGTGATGCAGAGTTACAAGAATGGAGTAATTCAAAGGCCCTATTCCAACAACTCTCCAAAACACGTGGGTCTGTTAAATTTCAAGGAATTCCTGCAGTAAAACCAGGTACTATTTTAAAATTAGAAGGCGTTGGCGATCGATTTAACGGTAACATTTTTGTTTCAGCCATTCGGCATCAAATCGCCGATGGAGATTGGACAGTAGATGCAGAATTTGGTATAAATCCAAAATGGTTTTCTGAAACTTATGATATAAATCCTATGCCCGCATCAGGATTGTTACCAGCCATTAATGGACTTCAAGTGGGTGTTGTTACCCAGCTTCAAGACGATCCAGATGGAGAAGACAAGATATTAGTTCGTATACCCATTATAGATAATGAAGAACAGGGTATTTGGGCCAGAATGGCCACCCTAGACGCTGGAGAGAATAGAGGTTCCTTTTTTCGTCCTGAAATTGACGATGAGGTCATCATCGGCTTCATCAATGATGACCCCAATGATGCCGTTATTTTGGGCATGCTTCACAGCAGCGCAAAACCCGCACCTATAACGGCGAGCGATGACAATCATGAAAAAGGGTTCGTTACCAGAAGTGAAATGAAAATGATTTTTGATGATGACAAAATTTCATACACCATGGAAACTCCAGCAGGAAAGAAAATTACCATGGATGAAGATGCGGGAGTCATTACTATTGAGGACGAAAACTCAAACGTACTGACCATGGATAGCAGCGGAATCACGATGGAAAGCGCTGGAGACATTAATATTAAAGCATCTGGAGATCTCAACATGGAAGCAACCAATGTAAGTATTAATGCAAACGCTCAGTTCACCGCCGAAGGTGGTGCTGGCGCCGAAGTTTCAACCAGTGCCATAGCCGTTTTAAAAGGATCATTAGTTCAAATAAATTAAATATGCCACCAGCCGCCAGAATTTCAGACATGCATGTATGCCCAATGGTAACAGGAGTTGTTCCACACGTTGGAGGCCCTATACTTCCAGCAGGAGAACCCACGGTGCTCATAGGTGGACTTCCCGCAGCTCGCGTTGGGGATATGGCAACATGTGTAGGACCACCAGACTCCATTGCAATGGGATCAGGAACGGTACTCATTGGTGGAATGCCCGCAGCTAGATTGGGTGATACAACTGCCCATGGAGGAAGCATTGTTTTAGGAGAATTTACAGTATTAATAGGATAATCATGGATTTAGATCAATCATTTTTAGGTGAAGGCTGGGGGTTCCCTCCAGAGTTTAATAGGGGCGCCAAAATGGTGGTAACCACCAGTGGAGAAGACGATATCAAAAAAAGTCTTGAAATACTTCTATCTACGAGATTGGGCGAGCGCATCATGCTCCCAAATTATGGCTGCAACCTAGAGGAGCTACTGTTTCAACCGCTGGATTTAAGCCTAAAGACGTACGTAAAAGATCTCATTAAAACAGCCATACTCTATCATGAACCAAGAATAGATGTTTTACGCGTAGACATAGATAATACAAATGAATTAGAAGGAGAGCTACTAATTAAAATAGATTATCTCATTAGAATTACCAACTCACGAGCCAATATGGTATATCCATTTTATACTATAGAAGGAAACGAAATATAAAAAACATGGCAAAACAATGTAACGATACCACCTTGAAGCGAGAAGGAACAGCGCAATCACAGCGTTTCCTTGACGCTTTAACTCCGGAAAGTCTAAAACTAAACGACTTTTCTACGGAAGACTGGGTCTTATTCGCATATAATTTTGCCAATCATATCAATTTCTTCGAAACCTCAGATTACAAAATACCTGCTGGAAATTGGAAAGATCTATTTAATCTTTTTGGGCTCTCAGGAGAATTGCCTTTTCGAGGAACTACAGCATATGACAAAATCTCCGAAAGTGTTAAAGAAACCCTAGATGAGTTTACAAAAAATCAGTCACTCACCCCCCACTTCACACTTTTTATTTGCTTTTTAGAACTGTTGAGTCTATCGAAGGATAGATTCAATCAGCTTACAAAACGACACCTAGATTTCTATTTTAAACAAGTGTTACAGATTGATAAGTTACTACCCAAACCGGATCAGGCACATATAATTTTTGAACTGGCCAAAAGAATCGAAGAATATAAAGTAGACATAGACACAAAATTAGATGCCGGAAAAGATAAAAACGGAGCCAATTTAGTTTTTAAAACAGTTAAAGAATTAATCGCCAATAAGGCAACGGTAACCAGTCTAAAATCAATATATAACGACACAAAATTAGGCGAAATAAGATCCGCGCAAGTAGCCAATTCTCATGACGGAGCCGGTACAGATTTTTCTGGTGAAAATACATTTTGGCACCCATTCGGTTATACCTCAGAGCAAAATGAATATCCTCAATTGGTATCAGCTCCGGTAGGTTTTGCAATTGCCTCCCCCATGCTTAATTTAAATCAAGGAGAGCGTAATGTTGCTATTAAAATCGAATTTGAATCCGGAAAACAAAGAAAAGCAATAGTCGGCAAAGACGTGCGCTTAACAGCTACAAAACGTTTGAGAGGCGCAGATGCCAATAAGCTCTTCAGAAAAGTTAATTCTAAAAACTTACTAGAGCAAATAGAGGTTTACTATACTAGTGATAAAAAATGGATCGGTCCTATATCACTAGAAAACGAACTCGCATTCATTGATGGTGGCAAAGTACCGCACAAAACCGAAATGACATCCACTTCAATGACGCTATTAATCCAATTGGATAGAGACATGAAGCCATTGTCTGGTTTTAATAGCGAAATACATGATGGTAACTACAATACAACCAGTCCGTTGGTTAAAATTATTTATAAGACCGAAAATGAAAAAGGATATGAGGCATTTAGAGAGATCATTCACAAGCCATTAGCAACCATAGGAATAGAGGTTTCCGTAACAGGGATAACCAGCATGTCTATTGAAAATGATTCGGGAACATTAAAACCAGAAAAGCCGTTTTTCCCCTTCACTACCAGGCCTAACAAACGATCGAATTTTTATATTGACTATCCCGAAGCTTTCTCCAAGAATTGGAGTAAAATCACGGCAGAATTACTATGGAAAGACACGCCAGCACTCTTTAAGAAGCATTATTTTGCCTACAGAGGGGATGACGGAGACACCAACAGTACGTCTTCCTATTTTGACAGTATTTTTACTGAAAAAGGAAGTGCAGCGCTTAGAGCAAACGCGATCAACCAACCTGAAGATGGAGAAAGAACACTCATAGCTAGAGCCGCCGCACCAGAATACGTCATAGATCCAAACCCAGACAATCTAATTGTTCCTTCAGAAAGCCACTTTAAAGCAACTTCTTCGGTATTGAATAAAGAAATTTGGGATAATCAGGACCCAAGTGTAAATCTATTTACCAAAAAGAACGGTTTACATTACACAGATTTAAATATAACTAACAAGAATTATGAGGTTGATAAATCTGGTCCCATAAAGCTCTCTTTAAACCAATCTTTTTTACACGATTTATTCCCGAAGATATATGCTTTGGCCTTGTCAAGTGAAAATCCTGACACCCTTGTTCCAAACAGTCCATATACTCCCTTCGTTGAGAGTATCACACTTAGTTATTCGGCTGAAGAGTCTTCAGTTTTTACCGAGATTACACAAGATTCGTACGATTCAAACAGAATAAGTCTATTTCATGTTACCCCATTCGGGCAACATGAAGAGCACGGGTTTTTAAAAGCAAATAGCGTTTCAGAAACCATTTTCAGTGAAGATTTAAACCCTAAGATCAACTGGTTAGTACCGGACTATTGTCATGGAGGTGAGCTCTATATAGGGCTTAGCGATGCCCAAACGCTACAAACTATCTCATTGTTATGTCAAATTTTAGAAGGTAGTGAAAACCCCGAAGCTGATTCTTTTGTTGGCAATCAGGGCGTAGAGTGGAGTGTTTTATGCAACAATCATTGGAAGGACCTCAAGGACTATATTGTCACAAACAATATTGATAATTTCTTGAAATCGGGTATTGTTTCATTTTCCATTCCAAAGCAAGCTACCAATGAAAATACACGTTTGCCTTCTGACTACACATGGATCAAGGCGAAAATCCACAAAGAGTTTGATGCAGTATGCAAGGTAATTGACATCAAGGCACAGGCCGTTTTAACTTGCTTTGAAGATAACAATAACGAGCTTTCACACTTAGAGTCCGGTTTGGCCGGGAGTACAATTGCCAAACTTGTAAACCGTGTTCCACAAATCAAGTCGGTTTCGCAACCTTTTAGCACGTTTGGAGGTCGTCCACTCGAAGAAGACGCACTCTATTACAGACGTGTAAGTGAGCGATTACGACATAAAAACCGAGCAATTACAATTTGGGATTATGAGCATCTTATTTTACAAGAATTTCCAGAAATATTTAAAGTACTGTGCTTAAAACATACCAAAGGCGATTCTTTTCTTTCTCCCGGAAATGTAACAGTGGTTGTTATTCCAGATATCATTAATAAAAATGTGTTCGATATCCTTCAGCCAAGAGTTAGTAAGGCAACTCTAAATAAAGTACAGGAATACATCAACGAGCTAAATTCGATGCACGTAGATGCCCAGGTGATTAATCCGGATTACGAGGAAATAACTGTTAGCCTCAATGTCAAGTTTCACAAAGGATTTGACGAGAGTTTCTATTCCAAGGAGTTAAATCTGGATATTAGAAAATTCTTGTCTCCCTGGGCTTTTGATTCAACCAAGAACATTGTATTTGGTGCCGAACTCCATACCAGCGTGATTATAGATTACCTGGAAGACCTCCCTTACATTGATTATCTGGAAGATGTAAAAATTAGCAAAAACCAAGGAGTTCCTGAAAAATCAGCATCTCCATCAAAGCCAGGAGCGATACTTGTGTCTGCCGAAGAACACATTGTAAAGCCCATCAAAAATATTTGTAAAGACACACCCATAGAAGCAGTTGAAGAATGTCAGTACTAACCAAACATATAAGCATCGCGAAAGAGGTATCTACCCAAGATGATCTCGATTTTCATTTCTTGAGAAAAGAAGGCATCGGGTACATCGAAAAAATGGGTGGAGCAATCTGGACAGATTACAACTCTCATGATCCTGGTATAACCATGCTTGAAATGCTCTGTTATGCAATTACAGATCTAGGGATGCGTATTAATACGCCCATAGAAAATATACTGAGTAGTGATGATCCGTTAAAAAGCATCAATGCCCAATTTTATAAGGCTTCGGAGATTTTGCCCATCAAACCAGTGACCTCTTTGGACTACAGAAAACTCTTTATTGATATTGATGGCGTCAAAAACTGTTGGCCTCGTATATTCAAAAAAACAGTTCATGTAGATTGTAAAAATGATCTATTAAGCTACAATATAGACGACTTCAACGCTATACCAAATAGTAAAAAGAAGAAGTTCGACCTAAAAGGGCTCTATAAATTAGTGGTCGATTTTGAAGACTTAGAACCTGTCGAAATCGAAGCGGTAAAACTGAAGATTAAGAAACGGTATCACGCCAACAGGAATCTATGTGAAGACCTTATTTCTATAGAAACTGTTAAAGAACACCCTATAAAAATTTGTGCGGACATTGAAGTAGATACTACAGCAGATGAGGAAAAAGTACATGCTCAAATTTTGTACGATATTCAAAATTATCTGGCAACTAAAGTCTACTTCTACTCCATTCAACAAATGCTTGAAAAGGACTATACCTCAACCGATATTTTTGAAGGCCCCGTTCTAGATAATGGTTTTATAGATACCAAAGAGCTTAAAAAAGCTGAGTTGCGCGATCAAGTGCGCCATTCAGACCTCATCAATATTGTTATGGAAGTTGAGGGTGTCAAAGTAGTAAAGGACTTCTCTTTGGCTAATTGTGATGAGAATAGTGAATCTGAATCTATCATCTGCATCGCCGAAGACACCAAACCAATTTTATGCTCTAAGAGCGTGTTCAATTACAGCAAAGACGTTCTACCCCTCTCTATTAATAAAAAACGCGTAGCCGAATTTTTGGCACTACTGGAAGAAGAAGATGAGGTTCAAAAATATAATGCTAGCAAAAATAAAGAGCTAGCTATTCCTCAAGGCCTATACTCAGATCCTGGTTCTTATACAACCATTCAAAATGATTTTCCAGACACCTACGGAATAACAAACATGGGGATTCCTGGAAACCCAACTCCTAGAAGGAAAGCAAAAACGAAGCAGCTGAAGGGGTATTTATTATTCTTTGATCAAATGCTCGCTAGTTACTTCAAGCATCTAGAGAAGATTAATGAAGTGCTCGCTGTGAATGGTCAATTAACGCAGACATTTTTTACTCAAAGCGTTCCAGATATAGAAGGATTGGCCGATCTAGTAACCGATTATGACACCGCCAATGATGACAATTTAACTACAGCTCTCTTTGAAAAACTGGACAATAATATTGAAAGACGAAATCAAGTACTAGACCATCTTATTGCTCGTTTTGCCGAACGATTTACAGACTACACTTTCATCATGAAATCATTATATGGCTCTAGCGCCGATGAGATCGTCCTAAAAAACAAAGAAGATTTCCTGAAAGATTATAGCGAAACTAGTGGATGTAGGGGAATTGCTTTTAACTACTACCACCAACCGCCTACCAACCTTTGGAATACCAATAATGTAGCGGGCGTACAAAAACGCATCTCTAGATTAATGGGGGTATTAGATTATTCACGTCGAAACCTCAGTAAATCCTATGTGGAAATATACGAACTGGTTAATTCTGAAAATGAAAAAGTCTATAGGTGGCGTATTAGAAATAAGAACAACAACATTATTTTATCCGCAACCGAAGAATACTGCGATGTATATTTAGCCACGCGTGAATTGTATTTCGCGGTGCTTCAAATTATCCAAACCAGCAGTTATAATGTCGAAAAAATTCTTGAAAACGATTTCACAGATGAAATTGTAATCGACAATCTTCGTCTTCATAAAAGTGATTCAGGCAAATACTCATATGATGTCATAAATCCGGCAATTACTAATATTAATGACTCCAGATATATTGTAGCCAAAAGATTCACGTACTTCAATTCAAAAGAAGAGATTTTAAAAGCAATCCTAGCTACCATAGACTTCATGAAATATGATTTCACCGAAGAAGGAATGTTCATTGTGGAGCACATGCTTCTGCGTCCTGACGTAACTCAAGACAATGTGAATCCAGACTTATTTATGCCTATTTGCACAGACGAATGTGAGAGTTGTGAGCCCCTTGACCCATACTCCTATCGTATTAGCATTGTGATACCCGGATTTACGTTTCGGTTTTACAATACCGATTTCAGAAACTATATGGAGACTATTATTCGTCAAGAAGTTCCGGCACATGTTTTGGCAAAAATTTGTTGGATCGGGTATCGCGAGGATGAAGTTGAAGACGAGGAAAACGACTTGTTAAAATTCGAAAAATCATATAAAAAATATCTCCTTACCAAGACAGCCCTTGAACAGGAACAACCAGAGTTACCACTTCAAAAGCTAATTGAAAGTATCTCATCTATGACCAACGTCTATCCAACGGGAAGACTCTTTGATTGTGATGATGAAGTAGAAGAATTAGGAGGAAAAGTAATACTCGGAAAAACAAATTTAGGATCACTATAAAATACGGAATCATGTCAACAAAATTAGCCCAGATAACCACACAATATCGACGATTTACAAAGAACCAGGTCCTTACCGAAAGTCACCTAAACGGTGTCCTAGATTATTTTGATGATCAAGACAGACTATCCCGTATTTGTCTAAGCGGAGTAGGAATTGTCTGTGGTTTCAACGTAAGCTGCACGGAAGATGGAACGATTGAAATTACTCAAGGTTCAGGAGTAACCACGGATGGCGACCTGTTCCATTTGTATCAGGTAGACGAAGAAACGGCAACAAAAATTATTGATATCGAGAAAAAAACGTATGCACATTATCAAGCGTACGAAAATGATAAATCACCATATAAACCTTTCTTTTATCAAGGAAATAATCAGATAGAGCTTTTTGAATTGCTTACCGATGAAAACGATGATTCAAATGCCTTAGCAGACCTTGAAGCAGACCAAGGACTTGCCATTAAAGACGCAGTAGTATTACTCTATCTAGAAACCTATGAAAAGGATCAGGATCTTTGTGTGAGTCTCTCCTGTGATAATCAAGGAATTGAAATTATTGGAAATTATAAGGTTCTTATTACTAGTAAAGCCAATGCGGCTCATATCAAAAGTTTTGATACAACCCTTAGCGAAACCAACTACGAACATTTATACTATTCATTGCCAGATCTTTTTTACAACAGGTCTATCATGCTCAATGAAGATTTTGAAAACTATCCAAAACTAAAGGACAAGTTT